>JACCDP010511634.1_pt1 | contig 17412 bp, 6 predicted proteins | sample 7445841 | NCBI WGS metagenome assembly JACCDP01 (sample SAMN15323441, study PRJNA562643) | freshwater metagenome | isolation source: river surface water | place: USA:Blue River Watershed | collected 2017-08-17 | reverse complement strand
AGCGCAAGACAACAGAAGAATATATTGAGGAAACAACCCGCAATATATCTGAAGATCGTGCTGTTGCGTCAAAACTGTTATTTGAAGTCATACAAAAGCTAGAGAATGAGGGCAACACGCTTAACCAAAGAAGGTTAGGCGAGGTTGCTGCTAAATATCTAGAGGTGTTGCAACGCTCTAATGAGCAGTTAGTAAAGATTACCACCATCGTTAAAGATATCGAAGAAGATGAAAGAGACAAAGAGGATAGTTTAGATTCAGAAGATATATACGATTCTATCCGTGGAGACAAATAATGTTATTTGATTTTCCATCTTTAACTGATATAAAAGATTTGTTAAATAATAATCGTAACAAAACAACTGCTGTTGGAACAGAACCAGATTCATCTTCTCTTTCTTCTAAAATAAAAAACTTATATCTTAACCAAGTTAATAAGATTGTGTCAACCAATAAACTTCCTTTTGTAGATATTAATAAAGAAGGAATAGACGGTGCTTCTTATAAACTATTAAACGATAAAAGATTCGATAAACCAATAGATAGAAGATATCTTGTTGGTCAAGTTGTTTATATACAAGATCTTACGGATATTCATGGAATTCAAAAAGCATATCTTGTTAATATTCCAGATGATATTTCTACAACTCCATCTTATGAAATTTTTGAATCATTATTAGATGAAGAAGATCAAGAAACTTATATAAACAATAATTTTGATGTGTTTTCATATAATTTCTTTTTTCCGTTAACTATAGAAATAAGCAACTTACCTGCTTCTGTAGGAGATTATGTAGTTGTAGAGAGACAAATAACTGAATACGGATCGTCAGTATTTGCTCCAAATTTAAACATTTTTCATGGTAGATTTAGAAATGGCGAACAAGAAGTAGAAGAATCTTATACAGATCCAGAAAAAGTTAAAAGTTCTTTTGATAGAATTAACAAACGTTATAAATTAAATTTACAGACTGTTCAAGAATCAATAAAAGTTAATCTTTCAGAACAATCAAAAGATTTAATTGGAACATTTGCTGGTCAACTTAATTTACCTTCTGATGAACAAGTATTTTCTTTAATGGGACTAAGACCAAATCCAAAACAAACTCCAACAGTAAAAGGCCCGTTTCAATTTCATAAAGGAATAGATTTTTTAAATCCAGAAGGAACACCAGTTAAAGCAATAGGTGCAGGAATTGTTGAGTATACAGGATTTTCTCAGAGTGGTGGGAATATTGTAATTTTAAAACACGAAAAAGATAGTAAAATTATATTTTCAAAATATTTACACTTGCAAGAGATACTTGTTAAAAAAGGCGATCAGATTAGTTCTTCTCAAACAATAGCAAAGTCCGGTAATACGGGTGCTAGAAGTACGGGTTTTCATTTGCATATTGAAATTACTGATGCAAGTGGGGAAAATATAAATCCCTTGTTTATGTTGAGAGGAACTATTAATTTAAGTACAGAAATGCAGACAAGATATGGATTATCTGCTACTTTGACTTTACCGTTATCATCTGAGCAATCAATTAATCCAGATTCTCAGCCAAGCATTAGTCAATCAACAACACCAGTACCAGTATTGCAACAGTCAAGAGAGCCTACATATTCTTCTGAGGCTAGTCCCCAAAGTATTCCTGTCACATCTCCTAAAATGATGTTAGTTGATTTTGCTACTGATTTTAGTATATACAACTATAATGATAATGTTAGAGGGTCGAAGCTGATTAAAGTAAGAGAAGATCTGTACAACAACCTTTTAGAAATTAAAGAAATACTGAATTATTTTGGAGTACCTTTTTCCACTCAGTATTTAAATGTTTCTATAAAAAATAAGGATTTGAGTTATCTGGCTAGGTTAGGATTGGAATTTAATTTTAATTATAATGCAACATTAAATCCTCAGACAAATCTAAATTTCTGTGATTATCTGATTGCTCCTAATTTTGGAAAGAGTGTTTATAACAATGGTTACGAGTTGGAGTTGTGGGGTAGAGTAAGAGCGATACCCGACAACAAAACCTTTTCTAATTATTCGTCGGAGAAACGAGAGTTAAAAGTATACGACGTTTCGACAAGTTACAGGGAGTCAACTTCTCCTAAAATTGTAGAATTAAACGGAACGTTTTTGAACATCAGTAAGATTTTAAAAGATTATGGCTTTTATCATGTAGCACCAAAATATAGTTTTTTCAAGAATAGTGATTATAATAATTCTAATTGGTGGATTATACAATCTCATAGTAGAATTAGCGTTGGTGACACCTACAGACAATTATTAGAAAAAGTATATTTTAAAGACAATAATCTTGCTTGGTTAAATTCAGAAAATAAAGTATGGAATGGTAAGATGTTTGTTGACAGAAGGGGTTAGTTTTGACTGCGAATAATGTAAACAATTTACAAAACAGAATGCAGACACCGGAAAACGCTCAAAAATTAGAGCGTATGAAAAGTAACGGTGATCCTAACTTTAAACACCATTCTGGATTGGCTGGTAGAAAAAATGAAAAAGTACCAGCATTAATGACTTTGAAGCATGAACATGTAATACAGGGTCAAACAAACTGCTCTATTGTTTTAGGAAACGACAAACCACAAGGGCCGTTGAGTGGTTTATCCGGCAGAAGTTTTTCTGGGATTGCTACCGTTGATATTTGCGCTGGTCGCCAATCGAAGCGAGTGGTTCAAGGCGACTATTATTTATCCAATAATTTTGAAGAAGATGCAGCAAGAGTTTATGTGAGTCAATTAACTGAGGTAGATACAAATATCGGATTCCCAGAATATACTTTATCTGGAATTAAAACTGACCCATCTTTATACGCATCTACCGTTACAGTTATCGCAGATAGACCAAGAATACTGGGAAGAGAGAATATAAAGATAGGCACTAAACATATAGGATTCAATTCTATCGGGCAGAGCATACAGCCAGCAGGGATTGATCTAATCGCAGGAATTGATGCACCGGACTCACAGCACTATCTGCAACCTATGGTCAAGGGTGGAAACTTGTTAGAGGCACTATCTAAGATAGTAGAGCATTTATTGCTAATCCAAGCAAGCGTTGAGACACTATTTGAAACACAGAGAAGTATTAATAACGCATTATTGGAACATACTCATATAGTAGATGCAGGAGACTTGATTACAGATACTCCTCAGACCTTTAAAATTACACCTTTAGCACTTAAGCAAAATTTCGAGACTGTTTCTAAATTCTTAGGCAATCAAATAGAACTTAGTGAATTCTTGGTAGACTATTTAAGTTCTGCAAATCCAGACAAATATATTTTAAGCCAATGGAATAGGGTAAACTAATATGGATTTTTTATATCCCAAATTTATTAACGCAACACATATTACTAACAAAAGCAATATTAAAAATATAGATAAATATCCAACATCACAAATTACTGAGTCTTTGTATCAATTAGAAGCGGGTACACAGATTTCTGTTATGGAAGAATTTATTGGTAATAGATTCAATATTGCTAGAGTAAAAATAGTAGACCCAATTTATTCTGACCGTTCATTCTTTGGTAAAGAAGTATATGTTTATCACTCTGATTTAGAAGAGTTTGATACTTCACGCTCTTCTTTAAAACCTTTTAAAAATACTAAAAACTCAATTAAAAGTGGATTACCACAAGAAAATTACTTAAATAAAGTAGCAGGTATTCCTTTTATTGATCAATCATTAGGAATGCTATGCGTTAAAGTTTTAACTGAGTATGAGAAAGTAGTTGACCTAGTATTCTTTGAGAAACTAACAAAAGAAGTTGCTAGAGAGGGTGCTAGAATTATTCTAGATAGTCGTGGTCTTCAATCAGACGATGCAACTATCAAAAGTTTTATAGATAATTATTACTCTTTTGTTTACGTTCTATATGCAGATAATTTAGATAATCTAAGACCATGTTCTAATATTGATTTTATTGTTGGTATTCCTCTGAGATTTATTAACAATATTCCTGAGAATCTTAATCAGGAAGTTATTGATGAAAGTAAAGTTCAGTATAGATTGACAATGACTTCTTTAGGAGTTTTGAATAAGACTGAGAAGATATTACAAGGTCTTTCTTCTAGATCTTCTGAGTATTATAACTTCTTATATCCAGATCAATTTACACCCGGATTTGTATTATCCTATGATCTAATAGCAGTTAAAGAATACGTTTCCAGCCTTACAGAATTATTTGATTTCTATGAGAAACCACTAAGAAATAATAACCCCTTTGAATTTGAAATGGGCTTTAGTAAAGATCTAGAATTAATATATGTGAAGATATTTGATGGACAGGAAGAAATGATTCCCAAGTCTATTCTAGATACATTTAAGTTTAGACCATCGTTTACATCTCAGAGAGTTATCAACTACTTCTTAAATGCTGACAGTCTACTGACTGATTCTAAAACTCTACCTTTATTAGATTTCCTTAGCAAGTATGTCAAGTATCCAGATATTGAATTTAAGACAATAGAATTTAAACTACCAAATGGCGAAGTCTTATCAAAGGAAGAGGCCAACGAGTTTAAAGCAGTACAAGCAAGAAATAATGAAATGTGCTTATCTGCGGCTAGTGCTATTAACGATATAGCATTTTCAAATCCTGCTTATCATTTCTTTTGGAGTAAATTTGGAGAAGTAGAAAAAAAGCCAGAACCCACTCTAAATGAGCAAATAAAATTATTAGCAGATCAGAAAAAAGAGAATGAAAACAGACAAGAATTTGAAACTGCTGTAAAAAACACAACTTTTAAAACTCAATTAGAAGCAGTAAACTTTGTGCCAAGTCTTAATGCTACATGGGATGGTATAAAAGGTGGAGCAAAAGAATCCTCAGTAAATATTGGTGGTCAGATAACAGATTTTTCTAAAGCATCACCAATAAATAAGTTTTTAACAATCTCAAGTCTTGCAAAGAGAATTAACCTATTTGATTATCTGATTAAATATCTAATCTGTCAGATAAAAAGAGCAAACTCTCAGACAGACAAGCAAATATTAGATCTTGTTCAGAATCTTGGGCCGGATTTATGGAATTATATTATCTATGTTAGCCAAATACAAGCAAATCCTAACGATAAGAAGTTTTATCAGCAAGCAATTCGTGGTTTAGGAAACTTCAGCGATTTAGCAGCAGCAAATTTTTGCACAAGTAATAAGTTTTTAATTGTATTTATGAAAATTGTCAAAGTTTTAAATACACCAGACAATGTAGAATTTGTTAAAAGCTTAATAAATGCTGGTAATTTAAAACCAGTAAAACAAAAGTTTCTTGATACTGCCAGAAAAGCCTTCAATCCAAAACCTAATCCAAATCTGTATCAAACGCTAATCTCTGATTTAACTAAGGGTGTTCTTAATATATTTATTGATATATCTTTCCAAGCAATTATAGACGCATTAGATTCTGCAACACAATGCGAAGATGATTTGTTTGATGCGAACAACAATGAGTATAAAAATCCGTTAGATACACATACGCCAATTCAAGGATATGGCGGTTCAACTGATAACAATCCTTCTGTACTGAGAGATAATCGTAGAAGCGCATTAGAAGATTCATTCAGATTAACAAGCAGAGGAATTGATCTAGAACAGTCAGTAGATTTGATAGAATCTTTATTGAACACAATTCAATGTGTATTGACGCCACTAGAAATTGCAGATTTATTAGATGGTACTCCAAACGAAGAAACACTAGCGATTATTAAATCGTTAGTTATCAACAAATATTTACCTGAATTAAATTATCTATTAGAAGGCAACAATATTACTCTACTATTAACAGAGTTAGGAAAGAGAGTCAATCCTCAAGCAACACAATCAATAAGAGATTTGTTTGAAGGCACAACTAGAACCGTTGGATTCTTAGATATTAATAATAACCAATTCAGCCCTAGTTTAATTTGTACTCCTCAACAATTTGTTCAATATCGTGAAGATATTTTAAAGAATAAAATTCCAAAAGATATAGCAGACGGTGTATTGCAGAGAAGAAACAGAAAAGTATTAGATAATCTAAACAGAGTTCTTAATGGCGGGGTTAATCCCGACGACATTCCTATCTCAGCACTATGTCCAGCAGGTTCTTCTGCTACAGATAACACTTTATTCTCTAAGTTGCTACAGAACAACAATGAGTTCATAGACTCTGCGTTAAGTAAACTATTATCTCAGTTTAACGAAGAATCAAATCTATTTGGTTCTAAGTATATCGAGAACAAAAGTTTATACATTCGTGACGGTAAAGGCAGATTAGCAAGAAGCATACCATATGTAAAAGTCTTTGAAAACTTAGTACTAAATATTTCACCATTTTACTTTCAAAATAAATTAGACAATATTAATAACGATACAAAAGTAGAAATTATCAACGCTTTACAGTTTCCATCAAATACATCAGTCGATGAAGTAAAATCTAAAGTACAAGGTTTAACAAGACAAACATACACTTTAGAAAACAATAAGTTAACAGTAAGATATTATAATAGACAATCATTTTATGATGTAAATACACTTATCTCTACCTTAATACAAGGCAGAAGATCCAATTCAGTTGCAAAATGTGGAGATGGTAAACAGCAAGTAGAATTGAATAAAACTATATCTGATAACATCTCTAACGGCTCTATCCCATTCTTTTTTGAATGGCTTAGTCCTGGAGAAGTTGATATTGCGTTTGAAGAAAGTACTTTAGAAGATTTTTATCAACCAACAGATAATGAATACAAATATAGAGTCGCTGAGAGATTGAGAAGTTTAGATTTCTTTGTCTCAGTTACGTTTGACGATGAGTATTTTGATGACGATTCGCAAGAATACACATTTAATCTTTGGTTTAACGACAAATATGCAAAACAATTTAAAAACATGGCAAGCAGCGTATTTGACGACGGTGGCGAGGAAACAAATACTTCTGATGACGATCAGATAGAAAGCATTTTGAATAAATACGAACAAATAAATACAGGTTTCCAAATTTATGAAAATAAAAACATATTTACTGACATTATCAACGATAATAGACGATATGTAAACCGTATGGCAAATGAGTTAAAAAAATTCTTAAACAGCAATAAAGATTTAATTGAGCAAGCACTAAAATTCAAAGAACTTGAGAAAGTTCTACAAAGACTAAACGAAACACCAATATTTGAAGTTGTTGTTGTAAACAACGAAAACAACACATACACTTTAACAATTAATTTTACATCTGCCAATGACACAGGAGTAATAACTAGAAAATATTATGATATAACTTTGAAAGGCAGTTTAGATTTAGCACAATTTGATACAAATAGCCTATTAAGTGTATTTAATAGCGGCTTATTAATTAAAAGAAACATTGATATATTTGATACAGTTATACAGGATTCCGTAACTGGTGAAAGATTGTTCTTTGACGTTTCATATGGTGGAGACGAGAATCAACAGGGTTCTCAAATAGCACAATGGAGATCTGATGCTACGCCATTAGAAGATATAGAATTAGAAACAGGAGTATTTGATACTAACTTAGCAGATGCAATCGCAGATACATCTAAATTTCAATTTACATATGATACAACAAAAACAAATGCCTTCATTAATAACGTATCTTTAGATTTATCTAAAAAGGCTACAGATATTGAAAGAGCCTGTGGATTAATACCACACTATCTAAATACAAGAGCATTAAAGGAAGAAGCGTTTGGAGACGTAGCGGATATATTCTGTAGTGATGGGCCTGTTTCAGATGAATTTAATAATGCAATAAAAAAGATAGTTCTCAGATTGACAGCAAGAGCGTTTACTGCGGATATTTTAATTAAAGCATACTTCTATCTACAGACTCTAAATTCTCAGACAAGAAAAGATTTGTATAAAGACCATAGATTTGTAGAAGCAATCAGAAAGTATATCATTTTAGAACTAAATCAATTCGGAAGACCATATCAGCAAGCAATCTTAAATGATACAAGAGAATTATTTGATAAGTTAACTGATGATGTTAAAGCTAGAAACAGCGGATTTATTTTAAACGATTCAAATGACTTAAAGTTTGATTATTGGGTTTCTAAGGAAATAAACTACTTCTTTAGATACAATTCTTACTTATTTGAAAATGTTGATAATGCTATTATTGCAAGTGACGATCAAATTGCAAAACAATTGATAATTGATAAAAGAAACAAAGGAAAAGTAGATATATTTGAAAACTTTAGTGAATTTATATTATTCAACTATATTTTAATGGCATCTCAAGTAGAACCAGCAAAAAAGAATATCTATAATTCCACAAAAGCAACACTAGCAAATTTATACTCTTCATTCTTTAAGAGCGAGGATGAAGAATTTAAAGAACTTATAGTAGAACCTAGCAGTACAGAAATGACAGACTTTATTAAATCTGTTGCTAAATCACCTAATCCAGCAGCATTGTTTGCAACAAAACCAAGTTTAAATAGATATGCTAGTTTCTTATTAAAAGCAATATATAACACTACAAAGAGTACCATATCAAGAATAGCAAGAAATCAAGACCCCAATTTGTTTATTACAAAGACTATTCTTGATGGCATTAATCTAGGTTATGGTTTATTCTATTCAACACTAACTCAACAAGATTTAGAAAAATACATGTGTTCTGGTGATATTGTAGCAATTTATAATAAAATGTATGAAAAAGGCGATTACTTTATACCTTATATATTCCCAACAACATCCGTAAGTATAGCATTCGCTGGTCTACCATATATGTCAGTATTACCATACATTGACCTAGCATTTTCTGGAATTGATACTACCAAGAACTTACTGGACGCTAATACTGAGATTGAGAATTTTAGAAAGAATAAATTGCTCAAATTAGCCAAATCATTCTTACCAGCAGACAGATACGAGTTCTATTCAACACAAGATTTAGGCCCGTTAGGAGCAATTGGATTCGATAGTCCCGTTGACAATCTAATTAATGAATTAAAGCAATATGGTGTAGAGTTTGAAGAGTGTGATCCATGCGGCAATAATATTCAGACAAAAGAAGGAAACACATTAACTGACGAAACATTGGCAGTATGCACACCAGAAGAAAAAATACGACTAATCAAGATAGAGAACAATAGAGAATTTGAGGATAAGTAATACTTATTATTAGGAGAAAAATGGATATCAAATTTCCTTTGGTAGAGAACGATATTAGTGTTTTTGAGAGAGCAGACTTAGTACAGACTGCTCGACAAAAACTCAAAAATATTGTATTAACTAATCCCGGCGAAAGAGTAATGTTGCCTAATTTTGGTGTTGGAATTAAAAGATATCTATTTTCACAAAATAGTAATATTGGCAATATAGAAGAAAACATAAGACAACAAGTTAGAAGATATGCCTCTAATATAGAAATAATATCAGTATCTACTAATGTAGAAAATGAAAATGTTTTGAAGGTTAAAATTCATTACAACATAAGCAATTTATTTAGTGATACTTTAGAAATAGTGTCTTAAGAGAAAAAAATGAAAAACCCAAAAATTAACTATACTAGTCGCAATTTTTCTGATATTAAAAATGATTTAGTAAATCACCTTAAAAAATATTATCCTAACGTAGCAGATGATTTTTCTGATGCTTCTGTCGCTTCAATGCTAGTTGATACTGTCGCATATGTTGGCGATATTTTATCTTTTCAGTTAGATTTTCAAACAAATGAAAGTTTTTTGTCAACCTCAATATTGAGAGAGAATTTAAATAAAATTGCTAAACAAGTTGGCTTTAAATATTCTCCTACAAACGTCCTAGTGGGTACTGTATCATTTTATGTTTTAGTACCTGCAAATACTTTAGGAACAGAGCCAGATTATACATATGCACCTACTATAAAAAAAGGAACGCAAGTTAATTCAACCGGAACTGGCGTTATTTTGCGCTTGTTAGATGATGTAACAATTAACGAAACAACTGTGTCAAATTACGTTCCAGCATTGTTCAACAATGATTCTGGTAGAGTTACATACTATGCTGTTAAAGTTTACGGAAACGTTCAAAGCATACAAGTTTATACTCAGACAGTTAGCTTTGATACTTTTATTCCTTTTAATAAAATTCCTCTAGAACTTTCAAATGTTGTAGAAATTTTAAATGTTACAGATTCTGATGGGAACCAATATTATGAAGTTCCTTCATTAACACAAAATATAGTATATAAATCTGTTTCTAATTCAAGCACAGACGCTGATGAACCCAAATATTTGTTAAGACCATATCATGCAGCAAGAAGATTTGTTGTAGAAAAAGAGGATATAGTAACATATTTGGTATTTGGCGGAAAAAGCGTTAATAATACAATCGACTTGAGAGCAGATGAATTAGCAGAACCAAGTAAAGTAGCAATAAAGAAATATAAATCTGATTTTATAACAGAAACTTATTTTGAGCCTAACAAATTAGTTGATAACGATGAGTTTGGAATAGGCCCAGAAAACGTTACATTAACAATAACATACACAACCAACAATAATTCTACTACATCTTTACAAGCGGGATCTGTAAATAATGTATTGGGGTTATCCTTAAATTTCAAACAAGATGCTATTGATCAATCTATAAAGAATCGCATCGCACAATCTATTGAAGTAATAAACGAAGAAGCGATTGTTGGTGGAAATTCTGGAAATACAATCGAAGAGTTACGTCAAAAGATTGCTGCAACAAATCAAATGCAAAATAGAGCAGTAACAGAGCGTGATTATGAAACTGCGTGCTATTTGATGCCAGAAGGATTTGGTAAAGTTAAACGTGTGAGAGTGATGCGTGATAAAAATAGTTTAAAAAACAACTTAAATGTTTATGTTATCGGAGAAGGCTCAAGTTCTACTCTTATTAAATTAAACACAACTATCAAACAAAACTTAAAAACATGGTTAAATCAATATAGAATACTAACAGATACAGTTGATATTTTGGATGCCAAGATTATCAATTTAGGAATTAGATACGAAATTCTAGTTGATCCGAACTTCATTAAAGAGGAAGTATTAGTTGCGGCAAATAATCAGTTATCAACATATTTCTCAGTTAATTTTGAAATTGGACAACCATTTATTATCACAGATATTCTAAGAGAACTAAGAAAAGTAGATGGTATATTAGATGTAACAAAACTAGATATAGAGAACAAATCTGGAGTCGGTTATTCATCAATCAATTACAACATCAAACAAAACACAACAGATGATGGAAGAACTATTAGAATACCAGAAAATTGTATATTTGAAATATTAAACTTCAATACAGACGTAATAGGAGTAGCTAAATAATGGCCGTCAAAAGATATGTAGCAACCGCTGATACAACGATTACAAACGCTTTCTTTGCAGCGGGTCAATTAGCAAATGACCAAATACGAGCAACTGACGCCAACTTAGGTGGTGCTGATACTTTAGAAGTTTATAGTATCAATAGCAGAGTATTTGAAAACTCCGATGAATTATCTAGAGTTCTAGTGACGTTTGATTACGACAGTATTCAGACAGACAGAACAAATTATCTATTACCTGCATCTGGTAGTGTTAAGTTCTTCTTGAAAATGTATAACGTAGAACATACAGATACAGTACCAAAAGATTATTATATGTCAATCTTGCCAATTTCAAAAAGTTGGGAAGAAGGCATTGGTATGGATTTAGAAAACTATACTGACTTAGGTTCTAGCGATTATTTTGGTGAACATCTAGGCAAAGGTGCTACTTGGGTATCAGCAAGCAATGCTTTAAAATGGACAAACGAGGGTGGAGACTTTGTTTCTGGATATGAAAAGAAACAATACTTTGAAACTGGCGTAGAAGATTTAGAAGTAGATGTTACAGATATTATTGAAAAGAAACTATTGACTTCAAGTTTTATGTATGGATTCGGTTTAAAATTAACAGGGTCAATAGAATCTGACGGAGATAATCTCTACGAGTCATATTATACTAAAAGATTCTCAGCAAGAAGTTCAGAATACTTTTACAAACGTCCTATCATCGAAGCAAGATGGGAACCACAAATTACTGATGATTATCCAACATATAAAATTTCAAATTCTCTTACAGCAATTACAGACGAGAGCAATTATGTAAATGTTTATTTTTATAATCAATATAATGGTAAAAAAGTACCAATTACTTCATCAGTTACAACAAGTTCTATTGAAGTTGCTTTTTATACTGGTAGTCAATTAACAGGTGGCGATATTAACGCAGTTAGATCACCAGAAACTTATTCTAAGAAAAAAATTGACAATTCTACCTTTAAATTCAGCTTTGTAATTAATAGATCAGATACAGACTTAACTCCATTAACTAATGGTTCAACTAGTATCTTAACTGCAAGTTATAAGATCTACAATTCCCCTTCAACTACTCTATACTCTGAGACAGGAAGTATAAATCTTGTTGATCCAGCACCAGAGCAATCTGCTTATAATAAAACAGATTATACATTTAAATTGATGAATGTAAAACCAACATATAAGTCAGATGAAAAAGCAATATTCCAAGTATTTAGTAGAGAACTAAACTGGAATCCAAATATTTACACAAAAGCAGTACAAACTATAGAATCAACAAGACATAAGAATCTTTACTACAAAATTGTAAGAGTCAAAGACGAACAAACAATTGTTGATTATGGAACAGGTTCATTTAAGTATACGCAAGTAGGATACGACAGAGATTACAACTTTTTTGAAGTTGATATGTCAATGCTAGAACCAGATTATAGTTACGAGATTAGATTAGGCTTAGATTATACTTATACGTTCAAAGAAGCAAAAGAAAAATTCAAATTCAGAGTAGTGGAGTAAAAATGTCACTTAGAGAACTATTTCAAAATCCTGTAGTTACAATTGTTAAAAAAGACGATATTACCAATAGCGGTTATTTTGAGAGCAATCTATCTGGTGTCGCAGAAAAAACAATAGATAAAACCAGATATATTTCTACAATTGATTATACAGATCCTGCTAATTTTGCTAGATATGGTTCTGCCAAGAAGTATTATGAAGATTCTATCAATCATATTAATACAACGTATCCATATGACGGCAGTTTAAAAGAAAAGCAGGAGTGGGTTAACTCACTTTCTGATTTAGAATATTACCTATACAAGAAAGAATATCCAAAGGTTACAGGCTATGTAACTGCGAACGGATCTTCTCAGTATATTACTTTTGCTCCTAGAGTTCTGAGTGCATCTACACTACAGGATATTTACAATTCTACAGTTGAAAATACATCAAACAGTTTCTCAATTGATCCAACAGAAGGTATGACTGTTGAATTCTGGTATAGCGGTTCTGTTGGTTCAGCATCTACTTTAACTATTATGAATTTATCTGCAAGTAATAATGAAGTTAAAGTAAATATAAACGCTTCAAATATTACTTTTTATGCAATAGGCTCAACATCAGCAACAATCAATTTATTTCAATCTATTCCAAATACTGCTTGGAATCATTATGCGTTTTCAGCAGTTAGCGGTAGTACTGGTATAACTGTTAAAACTTATTTAAATGGTGCTTTACAGAATGAAGTATTAAATACAACTTTAGGCTTTGATGGTTTTGGTTCTTTAGTTTCTGGAAGTATATTTGCAAACACTTCTGGTGGTGCAAAACTATCTGGTTCTTTAGACGAAGTTCGTGTTTGGAATACAGTTAGAACAGAAAGAGAAATCGGTCGTTATTGGTTTACACACGTTGACGGCAATACAACACTAAACAATGATCTGTGCTTATACTACAAGTTCAACGAAGGTAAAGCAAACGATTCTACATATGCCTCAGTAGTATTAGATTATTCTGGAAGAGGCAATAACGGTACAGTCGTAGGATATACTAGTGCATTTAGGTCTGAAGGCTCTGCGATTGATTTATCTGGATTGGTAGAAGATGCCGAAGAAAAAGATGTTGTATTCTTGCCTGTTGAATATCACGATGAACTAAACACATATTATACAACAAAGTCGGAATTAGGTCAAACCCACGACGATACAAACAATATGAGATTATATAAGTCATTTCCTTCTTGGATGTTAGAAGAAGAGGAAGAGACTCAGCCAAAACATCTAGAAAATTTATCTCAAGTAATGGCAGTATATCTTGATGAATTATATAATAAGATTCAAGAGATTACAAAATTAAGAGAAACACAATATTTTGATAATGAAACTAAAATTTATCCATTCTATGATAAGATTCTATCTTCTACAGGTTTCTTAGTACCAGATTTATTTATCAACTCTGATATCGTAGAGAGATTACTAAATAGAACCGATACAAATCTATTTGACGAAGATCTTTATACTGTTAAGAATAAGATTTATCAAAACATTTACAACAATATCAACTATATCAATAAGTCTAAAGGTACTGAGAAGTCTTTCAAATCATTAATGAGAGCCTATGGTATCGGTGATAACGTTGTAAAATTAAATCTATATGGTGATGGAGCAGAGTACGAATTTAAGGATACCTTTACCAATTCCGGAGCTAAGAAAAAAACAATTAATTTTGTAAAGTCTAACTTTACAGGATCTTTATATACAACTGAACATATCAGAGGAATTACAAATACCTATGGAAGTTACATTCCATTCACTTTAGAATCACAGTTTGTATTTCCAAAGAAAAACCTAGATAATAAATTAAGAACAGATATATTCACAGGAAGTACAGTATCATTATTTGGTATTCATACTTCTAATGAAACATCTGGTGACTATACTTGGAATGATTCTAGTGGTTTTGATTGTATTGTATATGCACAAAAGGAATCAGAAGAATCTACAAGAGTTAAATTCGTATTAACTTCTAGCATATTGGGAGTGCAAGTATCTTCTAGTTATATCGACAATGTGTATGAGGAGGATAGATGGAACATAGCAGTTAGATTAAAGTCTACTCTAAAAGACTTGTCATTCTCGCCTTCCACATTTACTCCTTCTTATACTATTGAACTATACGGCTCTTCGTACAATACTGATATTAAGAATCCATCTTCTTTCACCGCTTCTTCGTCTGTTATGTCATACGGCGGAAGATCGTTAACAGCTCCAAAACATATCTATTTCGGCGCACATAGAACAAATTTCACAGGTAGTGTTTTAACTGGGTCAGATGTAAAATTTGTTAATGCAAGATATTGGGCAGATTATTTAACAGATGAAGAATTAGATTATCACGCTAAAGATGTCAAAAATCAAGGCAGATTAAATGTATCTGATTATCCATATATCGCAATAAACAATACTGTAGATAAAAATGATACTTTAGTTGCTAGTTGGGATTTTGATACATTAACAGGGTCAAATAGCAGCGGCCAATTTACTATTGATAACTCAGTTATAACATTGAACTCAGATAGTTCAAATTTCATTTACCCAATCAGAAATACCACATATAATCTAAAAGGTGATTTCTTTGGAGCATCCGATAATTCATTCTTAAGAAAATATTACATTAACAGCACAAGACAAAACCAGCCAGAATCTTTAAATTCATCAGATATGATTAATATCTTATCAGAAGATGATGCAGAGTTTACTGGAACTGGAAAGAAACCAGAACAATATTTCTTTGCGATTGAACACAGTATGTATCAATCAATCTCGGACGAAATGTTAAACTGGCTTGCTTCTGTAAACTCCTTTAATAATCTAGTCGGAGAAGCAAAAAATAAATTTGCTACTCAATATACAGAATTAAAACTACTAAGAAACGAATTCTTCAAATATGTTGAAGAGAAGCCAAGCGTAGAAAAATATATCGAATATTATAAGTGGATTGATTCTTCACTAGGTTTCATGTTAGGTCAATTAAAGCCTGCAACAGCAATGGGTGTTAAGAAACTAGCACCAATTATTGAGAGTCATATATTGGAGAGAAACAAGGTAACTTATTCTTTACCATACTTCAGAGAAAAAAATACTCAATACGAAGTCGCAGTAACTGTTGTTGATAACAGTTCTATGAACAACTCACAGGTGGATGATTTAACAAAACAAACAGTTACCTATCAAGATCCTAGAAGTTTCTTGACAGATGACGAAACTGTTGTTAGTACACAAAACATTCAAAACAAGAATTTCAAAAATACTTACGAATATCTACAAACTGCTGGTAAAAAAATAAATAACAGAGATGGCAAGGATAACAAAACTGTTATTACTGTAAATTTCTCTGCTGGTGATGGGTTGTCTGATTCATCGAAGCATGGAACGTTTACAGAATATTCTTCTTTTAATTCCTTAAATAACCGTGCAGGGGTGGTCAAGGCTGCGTTCAACGCCAGCAGCGCAACCACAGGAAGCATTTATGTTGGAGTCAATCCAAACCCCGTTAGTTCTTCAAAGGGTGACAGATACGACAACGATTTCTCTCAGCACGCTATTCCTGCAAAAGACACAGGTTTCTATCAAACATCATCGTTTGATTATATTATAATTCCAAGCGGAACTATTCTAACAAATAGATTCAATAATACAATCAAAGTTGGTGATACTTCATATATCGAGCCTCCTGTTCAATGGAACAAGGCTATGAAGCACAATATGACTGTATCTGGCTCTTTTGAGAATATTGAAGTCAGCAGTCCTTATTCTACAGTTATTGATGGTTTTGCTAATAAGGATTTGACAAACAAAATATTAACTAATGCTGGTAACATGGTCAACGGAACTACAACAGCACTAGTTGGTGATGATGTAACATTTTATTCTACAGCAAAGACTTTAGATAGTGTTTCAATCAACAAGATTGAATATATGGATCAAATCTTCCCAAAGAAAGATATTGTTGGTTTAGCGGCAAACAGAACAAAACCAAACTACGAAGAAGTAGCCGGTACTGGTTCTAACGGTTATGATAGAAATATTGGCGAGATTAGAAGTTTTTGGAGAGATAATATTGATGATAGAAGAAGAGCAAAAATAGACAGTCTTAATATAACTGGGAGTATTAATAGTTTAAATTATATTTATTTATATTATGGATCTGAAAATACATCTTTAGCAAATCCTGCAAAAGTTTTTATTACTGATAATGTATATTTTAAAAGAACAAATTATCTGGGATACGGAGAATATTATTCGTCTATTTATAATTTAGATAATTTACAGACCGAAAATATATCAATTGCATCAACAGATACTTTGTATTTTAATTACAATGATCAATCTTTAATACAGGGAGAGTTATCTTCTATTGCAATTGTTGATAAAATTAGAAACATAGTTCAACAGCAGGGTTCAAGCACTTCTAATTTGTGGACATATTCTAGTGGTAATTCTAATAAAACTAGAATAGTTCCAAAAATACAATTTGTTAATAATAATTTTATTGGAACATATTTTGATACAAGTCTTCTGTTAACAGTAGT
>JACCDP010172948.1_pt1 | contig 17413 bp, 16 predicted proteins | sample 7445841 | NCBI WGS metagenome assembly JACCDP01 (sample SAMN15323441, study PRJNA562643) | freshwater metagenome | isolation source: river surface water | place: USA:Blue River Watershed | collected 2017-08-17 | reverse complement strand
ATGTCGGCACTTGAGACACCTGCAATATCCCCTTCAAACAGGCCAGCAATTTCGATCGGATCACCGCCTAGCTTGTCCCGTGGTGGTGGATCCATAGCTTAATGAGGGGAACAAATAATCAGTGGCAAAAACAAAAAATTCGAATAAGGTTTTTTTTTTTTAGAAATACGACGTCATCTCATCCATTATTCAACTTTTATCTGCTATGTACACGAGGCTTGGTTCTTCCGTTCCTCATATATATTCCGCCACCCTGTTGCATGCGACGCGCTAATTGCGCTATGTGCAAAGGGATGGTTACTGTAACATAATCAATTGAGTGCTGTGAGGTGAACCTTTAATCTTTAAGGAGACACGAATGCTGGACTGCTGGTGTTATTAAAGCAACGCGGCATCAAGAGCTCATCTATAAGTTCAATCTTTACCCTTTAGATACTTCAACCTCTGCCTCCCACACAGGCTCTATACTGCAAGACGCATGGATAGCTATTTTAACACTAAATATTTTAACTCCAAATTGGTAACTCAAGCGTTGCCACAAAACTTACAGACTTGCTTGGCGTTATGGAAATCCGTTGGGGTCAAAGGTTCGCCCGGAATTTCATTGGTCTGCAAATAAAAATTGCAACAAAAACAAGATAAGACAGAAAAATCCAGTGATATTAAAAGATGAAGGATTCTAAACATGGTTTTGTGATATCCAAGAAATGTGTGATGAAATCGAAAATATAACTCAACTTCTTCAACGTACAAATAAAACAGACTTTTTCTACTAAAAAGTAGAGTTTATGCGCGTATTTATTCGCACAAGACGTTCTCCAAAGTGCAGACGTAAAGTTTTATTTATTGTTGGAGTGCATCAAGCGGAAAGCAAGCTTGACTTCTTGGTACCACTTCCCACTCAAACAATAAAGTTAGTAAGTTACAAGGATAACTACAACAACATAGTGTAGATTAATATATTTAACGTGGCGCGACGACAGAATTACCTCACGAGTATAGTATTCATACTTTGGAAACTTGATTCCCCGTCCTTTTTTTTTTAATTTTCAAGAAACTTGAATCTCCTCGTCTTCAGGGAGAGTTAAGTATAACTTATCAATAAAAAACATTTGATACGCTTTCACAAGTAAAACTAAGCCTGCAGCAATTCAATTTAACATTAAGCAGCTTAAAATACGTCGTACCGTTTTCCTTCTGAACGTAAGAAACGACTGTGATACTATACGTACGAGACCATCGAACTCTATGTCTTCTTAATAATTCCTAAGCAGGAAGTTCGCTCGCTCCGAAAAGTAGGGACGCGTGCATATGGGTAGGCTATTTGCATAGGAAATTGACACTGTTGAGGGTACGTACCGGGTCGGGAATACCAAGGGGAATGTTGCTGAGATCAAACGAAGATTCGTCGTTCATGTGACTGTCCGGTTCGCGGAAAGAAGTTGGGTCGGATGTTGCACCGCAACGGTCGATTTCAGCCAGAAACAGAATTGAAAGTACGCAGAGCGCAGCGATCGAAGTTGTGATCCGCATTGTGACTTGGTACTACGCTTGGCAATTCCGCAGCAAAAGATTAAATAACCACGTCGTATTTAGAAGCTAAACGAAAACTAGCTAGCTACTACAATGAATGGTAGAGTCTCAATGCGGGATGCAGCAATCGCCTGACGGATAATACTGTCACATCCAAACGAGGGATAACGACTGTTATGTATGCGCATATCCTCTTTATATATAACTAGACGGTGCTGTTCATGCAGGTGCAGCTCGTGTCGAAATCATTCTCGTATGTATAATAAAACTCTACTCTCCAGTTAAGACTAGCTGGTCGGTCAAACACCACGAAAAACGTTGTTCGATTCGACCCGTCACTTCTACAGTATAATATGATGAGGGTTCCGGTTCGTCCTTCCATCGTGTCAATAACACTTTCCATCATAATAGGCTAGTCGTTACATCCATTTTTTTATGTACGACACCATTGAACCATGTTCCTTTTCATCATCATTACTTTTTGTGTTGGCTATCATCTAGTCTATTGTTGATATTCACAACCGGTAGGACTCCATCATATATCATCATCTATTTATCCTTTGCTTTCCAGTTTGGATCGATATAAACTATGATACCGCTACCATCCGCGCTCGGCGTTCATGGATACCATGGGTGAGACCGAACGGGGTGTTGGGCGTTCGCGCATTATACACCCTGTTTACCAGATAGGCAGCGGAACCACATCAGAAATCCATTATCGCATTTGTAAAGTTTGTTCGAAATGGTGCTAGAGCTGCGTGTCGTTGAACTGACGCCCGCTCCTAATACACGGATATGATCAACAAATAACCCGGATATGATCTATGCTGATCTCGGGTATTCTTTTCTTTCCCCACTCTTTCTCCGTATTGATTTATAACACCATAACAACTTCCCAATCGTTGCTGGAGAGAGCTCTTGAGACGTAACAACTTCAAAAGCCGCTTCGTTAGTTTTAATTCGTTTGCTTTGTCTTTCTCCATTAAAACATCATTTGATTACGTACTTTGATACTGTTTTCTTATTCTTGCACTTCCGGTGACGCACGTGCAGAACCGTACATTAGTCATCTACATCCTTTTTTTCAAGGGTTGAACTGAAATTCCCTATTCAGGAAGAGCAGTTCCGCTTGGCAAGATGGAATCGAGCATGAAATGTTCATGGCGATTGACCTTGTGTAACGCCTAGGACGAGTCTATAATTTAGGGAACTTCATTTTTCATCTTGAAGTCTCGCTTGTAAGCTTAACTATATAGTGGGACCTATTCAAGAACTTCGTTAGAGAAACATAAAGGGTACCTATTCCGTTTCAATAGAGGCATAGAAGGTCATTACGAAACCGTCGCGAAGAGTGCTGGCACTAATAGCGGTAGCAGCCGTGGCGGAATACTAATAACGGCAACATAATCGCATAAGGGAACATAATATTGGCGCTCGCCCTGCTCCTATGGTGATCCCGCCAGTGTAGAAGACATAGCTATAGGCAACACCGGATGGACGTTATATTGCTATTGAAAATTCCTCTGTAGGCCTACATAACACAATCGATGTTCTTCGATCTGAAAGCTAGAATCGAATCACGACATCCCGTCGACCGTCAATTGAATCGGAGGCCGTGGTTCCATCTAGTCTCATATTGCTGCGAGAGCTTATTTCTAGTCGGATCGTGTTGATGTGAGAGACACGCGCAGTTTGCAGTGTGTCCTCTTATATCGGGGAATTTGTCGTGGTTGAGTTTCTCCTTTCGGTACGGTTTTTTATTTGGCCTAAAGAAGAAGTATTTATTTCGTACGGTAAACCTAAAAGATCTAACAGTGGAATTTCACTTTCATTTGCTCGGTTGGCTATTTGTTCTAAAAAAACATAAAAAAAAGAACTGACAGCAGGGATTATAAACACGACAACACGCAATTCAAACATAACTTTGAGTTACGAATCCGTCTCGTAGTGTTCATTTATTTTCCATTCGTTTTTTCCTCGATTATTTCATTGGAAAATTGTTCTTTTTTTTAATTCTTTTAAGAATGTCTATAATAGAATAAAGACAAATGCTATGGTGATGCATATATTACAACTAAGAGAAAGGTAAATAGAAAGAACAGGAAGATAGCGGGAGTTCTAGGTCTAATATAGGAGACCGTCCAATATTGAGAAATGGAGAATAGAAGAAATTCTTTACCAGTGGAAGTATTTGGCAAGTCATATGGAGATAATTAATAGGAAGGACAAGTAGGTCTAGGTTATTCTATACGTAATAAGACGATAACTACGTGCTACCGCTTTTTTTGCTGCTGTTCGGTGAGGTACTCGGGTGTCGGTGGGTATAATCTCTACAATGCGCGAAGGGCACCGCAGATCAATTACATGTTTGCTGGTCTCAGCTCTTTCTGTTATATATCCTCTCAATTGGCACGTGCTGCTCAATCAGGGAAACAGAAGTGGCATGATTTTCAATAAGAATAGTAGACTATGGATTAAATGTCGAAATACCCGAGCCGTTCATCAACGTCGAGGATTTCCAATAGTATCAACACCGTTTACTCATCAAGACGAGTAATATAGTGTGTGCCACTGCTTATTACCATAGGAAAATATTAATACTGAGTTGATGAGTTGGTGGCGCAAATCCCGGGGTATTCCCGCATATATATATAATGCTGTTTACTTAAGAGAGTTGGTGTGCAATTATACATTGCTGCATAGCTGTATAGCTATACGTGACCACACGAGTGGCGGCTTGTGCACGAGCTGGCTGATTAAAATGCATCAATAATTCTTAATCCCAACACACTCCGTTGATTTGGCCCTTTTTGAGTCATGTGCAGGATACGTTTCATTCTGTTTCTCTCTGTTTCTCTTTTGGTAATATCAATAATACGAAGCGTCGTGTCGCGTTGCGCTTCAGCACATTCTCTTGCGAAAAAAGATCGTAATATTGTAATAATACAACAGCAAGTAAATATTCCTCGAAAAGTTGCGTGTTGTCGGACGAGAAAGTTTGCTACCAGGCCACATCGCCTTTGTTGATATATTCCAAGTTGAAATCCTCTGAAATCCCCTGTTCAATATTTCAGTGTAACCTACTCAATATAGCATCCTGTTATTTTTCCTAATATAACTGTCTAGCCAATATGGAGCTATGAATAAGAAAGGTTTGTTTTTAAATTACACTAGGGCTGAGTCTGCAGGGGGATCGAGTGCGATAGCGTTTATTAGGATGTTATGCATTCCGCTGTTGTCGCTAGACTTTACTATATGCTGCTTTTATACAGACTAATACTCGAAACTGGTTCTTCGCCCCCGTTCGTGCCCTTTAGATGTCGTGCTGCGCACAGACTGGATTGGTGGTCTATCTTCGGCCCTCCCAAGTCTCATTGCACGCATCCTACGGATTCAGCTCAGTTGTATACCGTCTACCATCAAACTCGTCTGCAGCAACAGCCCGACCGTCTCGACCCTAAAGCTCTGGTTGACACCGAACGAGTCTTCAGTCGTCTGCCGGGAGGGCTGCCCAGCGTGTGTGCCAAAATTCCCTAGAAAACTTTTTGTTGTTTTCCTTCAAAACGTCAACACCCCACTGACAACTGTCTTCTATATATTCTCTTCCTCATTCTTCGCAGCCCTCTCTCTCTCATTCCCGATAGTTCCCACAAAAAAATCAATATTCCCGGGTACCACGTAATTAACGAGCATAAAGTGCTGTCTAGTTTCGTGTTGTTAGATATCCGCGTATTTAAATATTCTCTCCAAGTATACAAGGGAGAAATTTGTACCTATGACGGGTGAATCGTAAACCTTTCGTTTATCACCGTCACACTCGAGTGATTCTATTCTTTTGTCGACGAGTTTGATTCTACTACATATTTGTGTGACTTGAAACATAGCTATGAGATCAGATGCGCTCGTTCGTAGCTTCCATGATTTCTACTTTGGACATCCTCTTCATCGGAAACAGTGGCGTAACCAACAATCACAACAATCAAGACAGTGGCATAGGCAACTGGTGAGTTGTCACCTCATTATTTGTTATACGGCATTTTTTTGTCTATTTACACGTGACGTGCGTAAGACCTGCGCAACTGGAACATCGTTTTGTTGTCGATTTTATTCATCAATTCAGATTCATTCCTGTGAAGCGTATAAAGCAATTTATTTAAAGATGCAGCACGGGTAATGGGTTATACCAATTTACGTAACTACGTAAGACCTACCTTGTAGTCTTTTGTACACACCATTGTTAGTTCTTCGATACTTGTTACCTTTGGGACTGACTGGTAATACTTTACTACCAATCATATTGCCGTAAAAAGGTTGGAGAGGTTGATAAGCTATGCTTCTTCAAAGCTGTACAGCTGGAAGTTACAAAAAATAAAAAACGGCCAGCTGCGCTTCTGAGCGTTGTACGAAATGATAGAACAAATAAAACAAAGATAACAAAATACTAAGAAGTTCTTAGTATTTTGTTATCTTTGTTATTGTTGCTTATTCCTTCTTAGTAAGAAGGAATAAGCACAATTTTTGAGCTGTCTACTTATTCAGTATTGAGATATGTAAAGATGAGCTTCTAGTGCACCGTAACTATGAATCTGAAGTTGTCTGTCAGCTTGGCTTTCTTTGTTTTGCCGTGGCAAAGAGAATCTGTGAATAAACTTTTACTTTGGAATGGCAAACACTTTTCCCGGATACTTTTTGCTGGGTGAATCAAACTCTGTAATGCAACACCTTTTGTTCGCTTGCGAACAAAAGAAGAAAAAGATATATAGCACACAGATGCGCTATATAAGCCGTTTTCCAGGGAAAAATGAGTAGCCATCAATTATTCCAAAATCCAAAGCCCTGTACCTACGTAACAATCGACGACAAAGAAAGCTAGGCTAATATAAGCTCAACATCTGGCCGTGGGTGGATCGTTCGTGACCACGTCGAACCGATATACAGATATACGCGTTAGCCATATATAAAACCAGCAGAGAGAATTCAAAGAAAAGTGAATATTGTAAATGGCTTTTATCTAAACCCAGCCCATTTAAGTACTATATACTGTTAAAATAAAGTGAATCCTACTCTCTGGCCTTTCCGAGCTTGTTTCTTTTCTGGGAAAAGGGGTTGGAAAGAGAAAAGCCACGACAAAAGAGAAGAAAGCAATACAGTTGACTTGATACAATTACCATAGCCAGTCGCAGAGATGAGAAAGAAATATAGATGTCCAGCGAGCGACCGACAAGGGTCACGAAAGAGTTACTGGCTCGGTCTGTAACTGCAGAAAGCAGTTTTATACAGGGAGAAGTTGATTACAAATTGGGAAGGAGAGATCTAACTTATTAGTTAAAGAATCTCTCCCTCTATGCGCGTATGCGTCCGTATGCGTCCTATTATTCAAGTATGTTTCGGCGAGTGCAGTGAAGCGAAAAATGAATCGACTATGGACTTCTTAATTAGTCAGTCATACGTCAGTCAGTGACAGAGAACAAAAGAAGCGACGAGACACAAGAGGAGATAGGCAGCGTTCAATGGAGCAAATCGATATTTATCTCAAAGTGGTCGTTGACGAGAAATTCGGAGAAAAGGCGAAAGAATATGTTCTGCTATACAAGGCGAGTGACGTGCACGACAAACTAAGTAAAATTTTCCCCCTCGTTCCTTCAAGTTCGGCTCTCGAAACAAGCAAACAAACTTACAAAAACTCCAGCTGAGTTAATACCATCCTCATAGTTGTATAAGTTAGCACTGGAGTTGTTAGGTCACATATTGAACCATACGAATCTATAATACCGCAGGGAAATGTCCGTGCTACGGATCGCCAATTGCGATAACGAGTAAAGGACGTTGGGTGCAAATAAACCCGCGACGTAAAGTGGTGCTGGCGTGAAAACCGACGGCGCCGCAAACGCAAAGACGCGACATTCCCATCGAGAAGTGACAAGCGTGTAACGAACTACGCGATTTTGCAAACATGTCGTACCCCAAACATGGCGTCAATAAGAACGAAACCTACAAGCAAAGCATCTATTTTCATACGGTCTATAACAGCATGGTATCGGAAGCAATGAAGCTCACAGAACGTTTCCTGTAACTCAACTTCCTAGAGTTGACCAAACTTTATCTTTTGCGGCCGTTAGGCCGCGATTTTTTCGTTTCGGTCGGACGGAAAGTTATATAAACTTCTATAATGAAGCATCCATCTATGGATGCTGTATCTTGTTATGACAGCCACTGTGTCATCTCCATCTTCCCTTCTGAATAGTAGGATCACATATAGTAGCACTGTTCTGCAGTAGTAGGAAAAAACGAAACGAAGTGTTTTTTTTTTTAATTACGACTTGATCCTAACGTAAGATTCTTCTTGTAAATCCAAGACAAAATCACACAGGAGACACAAATCTGGTTGCCCCTAGGGTTTTCTGTAACAGATCATGAGGATAACAGAGTTATAAACTGTCCATGGGTAATAATGGTATGTGTCAGATAAAGAATGAACAAACTGGGATGAGCTCGAAATAGTATGAATTAAATGATCGACAACAACGGGCCTCTTTGGGATGGAGAAGCTGATCTTTTCGGTAGTTAGAGTCAAGCTGTTCTCTTTTCTCGAAAAATTGACCCGTTCTCTTACTATGACTTGCGGCCTTTACCTCCATCAATCCGTTTGAGCGACCGTCGTGGCGCGACCTAAGTATAATATACAAGGTCCAGCACGTTGGTATTTTTTAAGTCGCTTAACTTTGTCAAACGGGTTAACAAAATATCCCCATGCATGTATTCATATGTTATGTCTCATACGGTCGAATATATATATGCGTAATGTATTCCTGTCAATAAGAGACGACAGCACTACGACAGCATTTTCATTTCCTTAGCAATTCGTGTTATCCAACAGTCCTACACTGATGTCGATCTTCGATTCCCACTTATCGTTTTTAATAAAAAGAAGACAACAGCCTTAAACGGATCGCGAAACATTGAGTAGATGAAAAGAATGATGGGACAGATAAGGTGGATTTGCCCTTTTTCCAAATAATCTGGCAGTTCTCCTATACAGCCCACAGATGCTGCGCTGCAACATCCACGGACGTTGTAATCAAAATCGATCGAGAAGTATAAACGCGCCAGGGATACGAAACTTCGTGCAATATATATACCAAACGAATTCAACGAAACAGCAAAGAAAGAAAATATTATTTAAGCTTGTTGCTCCTTCATAACTATTTCGAGACGATAGCAGTCTATTTATACGCAGTACTAGAGTATCAAAATACACGCAACAATGCATAAAAAGAATGGAAACTGCATCTGAAATAGAGAGTGCATTGAAGGAAGAATTTACACAAAGGGACAAACAGCAGAGGGTAGTCGGTTTTAGAATGCGTTTGAAAAGAGAGCTAGCAAAAAGAGAAGACAACTAGCGCTTAGTCGAGTGAATGAAAATGACGGAAAACGATGTGGATAAAATAAGATTAAAGTGCGTCTACTGAATACAGACTCGCCGCGCTATTTTTACCGCATCATACTGTACTTTCTCTATTGTACTTCCACCGGGACACCAATATAAACCTCGCAACAAAAATTCAAACCTGTTTACAAATTAAGCTATTCCTAGCTGTTTGATTTTCACTACGCGACTCCTAAGATTAGTTCCGCTTTATAGTAAGCAAATCATCTGTTTCGTCCATAAATATTTGCATCAGTTCCCATCTTGTCCTGTAGCAACGTTTTGCTTTGAGAATGAATTTAGATACTTACTTTCGTATCCATGCAACGTAAAGTTCATTAGCTCGTGCCTCCTGACCCTAGTTCAATAGTGTCTCAGCTGGTCAGCTTCCGCTCATATCTCGTTACCTGTACGGTATACAACAAGGGTGCTGGCCTTTGGGGTCATTTTTGATTGCGGTCATCCGATATAGCGTAGGTAATAGATCCAATATGAAAGGAACAAGGAAAAAATGAAGAACATCCTGTGTCCTGCGTCTATCCATCTACTCATTTTGTAGGACGGAGGATCGAAGCTCGTTGTGGTCTTGGGATACTTTGACTTTTATGTGAAAGGACCTTGACCACGCTCACTTTATTCCGCTGAACTGAAGAATTTTTAATCAACGTCGCCTCACGGTTGGCTAGTCTTGCGATGACGCAAATGCTAGAATACGTGTGCCACTTCATGCAGATATAGGCTGAATAGTTCCGAAATTGACGTTTCCGCTTCGTGTCCTGCCACATCTGGTTCAACTGATGAGCGAAAGGTCCCTGAATTATGTTCCTACTCTCTCGAGGATTCTTCTTTTTCCTCTTTTTTTTTTCACAATGCGTATACGTTTATGTAACCTTTTAGGTTTACCGTAGACTTACGCTTAAGAGCGGCTTCATTGTTTTCCTCGAGTCCTTCGAGATGTCGATCGTCTTCACCGGCAGGGTCACCAATGATTCCTTGCCGACGAAAGCAAGTATAATAATAGCCAGCTTGACGGATTTTGTCTTTTTGAAATCGACTGTGCCTGCACTGTAATGCAGTCACACTACGTAGAGAAGGAGAGTAAAGAGACACACAGAGTAGTCTATAAGACGTCAATTCTAAATATCGCACGTCTTCAGGGACCGGAGCGACGAAGCGAACGACTGGATGAAGGGGTGGCTCGTCCCTCCTTTCCTAGAAGTCCCTCTGTCAGCATCCGCTCGATCGATTTGTTCCGCATCCGCATGAGAGCGTAACCGAAGACTTGAGCAATATACCCGTATAAAAAGTGAACACTCGAAACAGCATTGCGACTCACTTGTCGAAAGTCATCCCGACTCATCTTCTATAAGGTCACGTCCTAGTTTCAGGCACAAATTTTGAACTATTAACTTCTTTGTAGTTTCTTTTAAAAATTGTAAAATTCTGAATCTCCCTGTCTTGGGAAGAAAGTTTATTGGGTCGTGGAAAGTAGTTTATTTCCTAGCCTCTTTGCTGTATGTAATAAAGTTCTGTAGATGCTAAAGATCCCACGATGAAGGATGAATGATGCACATTCCTACGAAATAAGTGTACTGCCGTTTTCTCCATCTACGACACTTTTTACAGAATTTCTAGAAATTGCGTACCCAAAGCAAAACCAAGGTCCAATGAATCATGCGTTGTGCGTTTTATTTCTACACTGGTAGAGCATATTATAGACGTTCAGAGACCTGTCAGTGAAGCGGTCAGACAGTGTTGTGATATTGTAAAATGATATTGAGGTGTGGATGTCATCTGCTAAACATCTTTGAACATTTCTTACTGCATCGTGTTCGATAAAACAGCGAATAACAGCAACCCACCTAGAGTAACCACTATATTGCAACTATAATATAAAATAGATTTACTGGCCGCCATTACCATGGCTACCAGCGAAATAGGGATTTATACGATAGCGATTTTTCCTTTTGAGACCCGCCCTAGCAACGTACACTATAAAAGAGTTGATCAACTGCATATATGTGAGCTATCATCCGCACTCCATCTAATGAATTCTTCTGTGAAATCCAGTCAATATGCCCAAGTACTTAACTTCCCTAGATCTATTGTCGATTTTGAGTGTCTGATCCGGAGGCTTAGGCCACACTGAAGATCTATATAGAAGAAACCTTAATATAATACAAAAAGTTTTCGCGACCACACAGGTCCACTGTAAGTAATCTAGCGTCCAGCATCCATGTCTTTCACAAGAGTTCTCTTTCAGACCCTGTCATACACAAGCTGAATTTAAGAAAACCAAGCGTTTTATTTCGGACACCGAACATGAATGACGTCTGTACAAGCTATTCAATAACAGAATCTAACCGTATGCAATAGCAACCGGTTTATATTGATTCAAAGCTCGCACTATCCGACCCATGCTGTTGACGACTGAATGGGAAGCGCGTATAACGCTAGGTCTTTATTATTTAATATGCAGTACGCCTATAGTCATTGTGGAACGCGCTCAATGTTTATCAAAGAAAATTCTTTTGTCTTCTGCACATATTGACGTCATCATGAATCAGTTGCTTAGGTTACTTCAGAATGGATAGCGAATATCATAATGGACTGTAATTTACTCCTTACCACGCCCACCACTTCTATTGCTCCTATCCAATAGCTTCCCTGTAATTATAATTAATACGTGAAACTAGATATTCCCCGACTTAGATTTCGGCCTACTCTGTAATACGGAGTATCGATATCTTTCTCGTGTCAATCGTTTTCTCGTGACACTTCATATCCTTTTATGACTGGGTTGTCTTAAGCACCTGCTCACCTGTTCCGCGGAAAAAATTAGCTCCAAGAAAACAATTGTGCTCCTGATTGTCTACAATTAGTTATAGCAGAAGTGCAGATACGGTTACGTACGTAAATAAACAACAGCTCATCACAGAGACCTGCTAGTGTCAATTTCCACTTGTTACGTATACAGCATAATGTTACCATATCACTTCACAATAGCAACGCAACAACGCTCTCTTCTTTATTCTAAAGTTCTCTGTTGTTTATTGCCAGGTGGCTTTCACATATTGCGTGATGAAACGTCGGTCTCCATTGGAATCGAAAACTGGATAATGAAGGCAATGAGCGATGGCGGCAAAGACGACGAGAACGTCTACAACTGGCAACGTCAAGTGGTCGAGGAAAAAACGGAACCGAATAGTCGTGCCTTGTTCCTCTTGTACGTTCGTGATTCGATAAACAAAATCAACACTCATCAGTTTCGTCAAATCGACAACGCTTTCAACGTACAGATGCAAGGTGATGTGACTGAAGAGCTCGTCACGGGAAACGGAAACGTATCATCCATAGGAGTTCGTTTCGTGGAACAAAGTTTCGGTGAGACGGTATATAGCAACTATAACACGAGTGGCGGTGGCGACGGGGATGAGTTATTGGAGAACTTTTCATCGCCTTACTTAATGCCATGGCCACAGCGGACTGCTTGGATCGCCGTCTTCACCCTGATGTTGCTCGTAGCCACTGTCGGCAACACGTTAGTCGCTTGGATCGTTCTCGGTCAGTCATACGTTATTAGTAAAGTAAATTACAAGCTAAATGCAATAATGCAATATTATTACCATAAAAAATCGGAATGCAATCGATTGAGGGATTGGGGGTTGCCATCGATATAATTCCCCAACGTCTTTCTTTCCTATTGTTATGTCCATGCCGGGAAATTCCCATTGGTCTTCACCAATCTCGCTAGACCTATGGAAGACTTGTAATGACCTCTAACGATGTGAGATACCAGATACGAACGCTAAGAAGTAAGCTGCTGCAGATGTGTGGTCAACATCAATCAACCCCGTCATTACCCACAATCAACTTGGGGCCGTATTCGCTTCAGGCTTCCGAACCGAGAATAGAGTTAAGAACACAGAAAGGCGGTGAGAACGGGGCTTCTCGCCATATTTAACAATAAGAAAGGATAGTTGCATTGGCGTGGTGCTTTGGTGGCAAGGGAATAAATATGCTTTGGACGAGCGTTACTTCAGCTCTGTATAACCGCTAGCTGGGATCTATTGCTCGAGTATAACAAGCGAACTGTTACCCATATACATACTAGGGGCTCAATATAACCTTTAAGTGTTAAGACTTAATTTGTGTTAAGACATAATTGATCATTGGTTTTGCTTGCATCTCTGAATAGCCCACAGGCGGATGAAAACGGTGACCAACTACTTTCTGGTACAGAATAAAGTCTTATGCATTTTCTTGTCCATCTCTTTATTTATTGCTTATCCTCTCGAATTCGCAAAAAATTTGTGGACGAATACTTAATTCTGTTTTCTTGACAAAAATTATAGGTCAATCTTAGTTTGGCAGACTTGACCATGTCACTCTTCAATTGCATCTTCAACTTTACCTTCATGCTCAACAGGTGATTTGTTTTAACTTTCGGCAAATAGACCTCAAGTTGAAAAATTTTTGGTGTACATTATGATGTGGCAGCCACTGGCCGTTTGGTGGTATCTACTGTACCGTCAACAATTTCATCGCCAACGTCACAGTTGCAGCTAGTGTCTTTACACTGGTGGCAATCTCTTTCGACAGGTACTATATACGCAGTGTGAAGCTGTGTTATTCTTCTTATCTCTGTTATTTTATGTATAATGTCAATGTAATGGATCCTATCTATAGATAAGTGATCGTGAAAATTTCGAGATAGAGATGAATTTGTAGGTTTCGAGTAACTTTCTTAGTGGGCGCGCGCGGGGTTTTATCGATCCAGTCAATCAGTTAAAGTGGATGTCCTTTGACAACGGAATATAACTTGGGTGTTCCAAAGAAAGAATCTCGAGAACAAAGAGATTTATAGGGGCTCTTGAACGGGAAAAACGGAACGAGAAAAGAAAATTGGTAGAAGCTCCGCCAGCGTCATGCTTACAAAGCCCTACCATACTTTTCTTCGCATATTAAGTAACCGCAAACTTGAACTTTTTCAAGTTTAACATATTGTAAACAACATAACATTACATACTGTAAAACGGGAAAATGGTAGATTGCAGATAAAAAGCGTTTATTTCGTTCCATTTTAAATTCCCTCCCCTCTATTCTATTTCTTACATCTATTTCTTACAATTTACACACATAAGAAACAGTGGTGCCCTTTCAGCAACACAGAAAGAATCCTTAGATTAATAGTTTTTGCGTAGGCCTAAAGAAATTAATTAAACGAAGATGATGAGAAAGCGGAAGATACATGCGGTTCTCCCGCCATCTACTCTGATTAACAATCAAAAAGGTGTTCTATATAAATGACAAGGCAAAGTCTATCCTAAATAAAAAGAATAACCTTTCGGAGTCGACCCTGATACGTTCACTAAATAGTAACCTAAATATTAGGTCTAAGGGAAACGCCTACTACTATACTTCATTTCCTGGTTCAATTATGTCGACTAACAAGTTTATCCTACTCAGGTACATTGCCATTGTTTACCCGCTGCGGCCGCGAATGAGTAAATGTATCGCCCGTATCGCCATCAGCCTCATCTGGTTGGCCAGCTGTATCTTGGCCGTTCCTTGCCTTCTCTACTCACAGACCATCTCACACAGGTGCGTACTATCCGTTTTCTCCTGCGTGCATTTTAGGATTTCTCATTTGTACCTTTGTCGCAACTCGCAAGGTTTGTCGTTTGATGACAAACTCGACATGTTCAAAGTGAACTTTTCTTTTAAAAGATACTGCTGTGAACTTTACGTTGAGTACTATATCAGCTGGTGCTAAAATATTTCTTCTCTGAAACGAAACGCAATGAAGAGAAAGGAACTGATTGCTATGTAAACTAGTTTAAGAGACGACATCTAAGAGCGCCAACACCTGACACAGTTTCCTGCCGTCGTCCTTACTGCATAACCGTGAATATAAAGGGCGTACATACTAAGTTTAAAGATCCGATGTTACCGAGGATGTTACTTGATAAAGGCTTATCAAGTTCTGTTACGAATACGTCGTGTATGTCAAACTGTTGGACTTGACACATACTTAAAGGTTAAAGAAGTTGATGCTGCGTTGGAGTAAAGATAAGCTGAGTTGTCATTTCTATAGGGTGAAAGAGCTGAGACGGAGACAAAGGGAAGATAAACGTCGCTAGGCTATATGACACAGTCTTAAAATGGCTTTGATCTCAGTGGTTTGTGACCGTCGCCGTCCCGCTAAAAAGGAAAATCGGCCATTTAGAGTCTATTAGGACTCGCACGGTGTTTTATAACTGTCTGTCGCTCGGGATTAGGCCACCAGCTTTCCCCGTTTCTTAATTGGGACGAAGCGATCGCATGGACTGACGCTGAATAAATGGAGTTAGGTTCCAGGGAATGGTGCATAATAGTCCTTTCTTAGAAGATCCATGGCTAACGCTGGAGTCACATTACAGCTTAAGCTGGAAATAAGCGTAGCGATGTTTGTTCTACTCTTCTTAGCACCAAAGCTGCGAGTTAGTTGTCTAGATTGATGTTCGATTGCCTAGTGATTGTTTTTTTTATTCGGAATGAAACTCTGATGGAAATGGATCGTTTTAGTTACACCACTGACATGGTGGAAACAGAAGCTCAACTGTTGTTATGCTGTCCTATCAATTGTTGTATAGATGCTTATAGAAAGACTAAAAACAATTCTTGTGCACAGTTATCCCGACGGTGAAATTCGAATTGTGTGCGTCATCGTCTGGCCGGATGGACTTCCCACAGAATCCGAACAAGATTTCATGTATGATGTATATAGATTAAACTGCATGCGCAATCTCTTTAGTCGCAAAACTCATAATAGCGCACCCTTTAATCTTGCTGTTGGTTATAGATATAATATCATTTTCACCGTGCTCACTTATTTGATACCGGTGAGCGTGATGGGTGTGTGCTATTCAAGAATGAGCTACATCCTTTGGCGGAGCCAGAGTATTGGGGAGCTGAGCCAGCGCCAAGCCGAGTCCATTCAGTCGAAGCGCAAAGTAAGTACGATAAGACACTCGAATGGAGTTTTATTATTTAGGTTGATTCATCATCATTTAACTGACTGACGTTGATTCCGAACGAAAGGTGGTGCGAATGTTTATCGTCGTTGTGATGCTCTTCGCCATCTGTTGGTTACCTTATCATGGCTACTTTGTCTACCAGTTCATCGACCACGAAGTCATTTCCTACAAATACGTCCAGCACATTTTCCTTTCATTCTACTGGCTGGCAATGAGCAATGCCATGATTAATCCGCTAGTCTACTACTACATGAATGCCAGGTTTTTACTTTTTTTGTTTGAACCACTATAGCTCCAAGAAGTTGAATAGACTTGGCAATAAGAGCTCATATTAATTGAACGTATAATTCTTTATTGTTACCGTTACCGTACATTTTTATTGTTTCATTACGGAACAAAAGGTTTCGCCAATACTTCAAGACCGTCATATGTCAGTGTCTGTGTCGAGGACGAAGATCGTCGGCTACGTGCGCCGTGACGGACCTCGTCGGAGCTCCAATCCGTCTTGGACACACCGGCCATCGCTCAAGTCCAGATCGGTCTCTTCCGCCAGGTTAGACAAACCCTTTACTTTGTATACGTTTCGTGAACCCCGTGAGGTAGTTTGCTTATTGTTTTTGTTGATGGATGCTGCTGGTTAGGCCTGTTTCCCTTTTATCCAGTTGTTGATGCGGCCTAAGCTATATACCACCATTTGTCACCTCGTCCGTTCGTGACCCCGTATTCTTCAATTGACTTGAGTGGAAAAATATCGCTGGTATTTTTCTCAAGTGGATGAGTGTTTTCAAATATGATTGACGATCGATGTTCTATAAGTCCTACAACTTTTTGTATGAACGAATTCGCCCCCATCGGGCGATACCTTAGACAGGGTGAATCGTGCTTTGTGTAAAAATCTATATACTACCAACATGTGATTGTCATATAGCTTCTTCTGGCGATATCGCACGAAACCTGGTGTCTAACCCTTGTTATATCCCATACGCCTTCTTAATTATTGTCTGTTGCGCTGCTGGCAGTCAGCAGAGTCTAAACCAACATATTTCATACTTGAGAGAATCTGCCTTCGAGTCTTTCTTTGACATTTAATAATTGCGTCTATATAGCCTTGAGCTCACACAAACATACAAGTATTGGGTAAATATTTTTTAGGGCATTTTGCATTTCATTCGCATCGACATCTGCGACGCTATTAGTGATAAGTCATTGTACTGAATGAATGGAGGAATTTAGTTTCTACGTTTTAGACAAACATCCTGGAAGATTCCTGCTCGCATTTCCAGCAAACGCTGTCACTTTTCTCGCAGATTGTCAAGTGGCGACGACGAATCTAGCAACCGAAACAACAAAATAGGGGGCCATTAGGTTGGTTCCGAGTGGGTGGAGTGGGGATGCTGAGAAGGGAGAAGATGGTCTAGATTGCGCAAACACT
>JACCDP010623914.1_pt1 | contig 17414 bp, 21 predicted proteins | sample 7445841 | NCBI WGS metagenome assembly JACCDP01 (sample SAMN15323441, study PRJNA562643) | freshwater metagenome | isolation source: river surface water | place: USA:Blue River Watershed | collected 2017-08-17 | reverse complement strand
GTTTTTTGATCAACACTAAAAGGTCTTGGTCTACTTCCTTTGCCACTCATTTTTTATAATTTCCCTTTTCAGGTATTACGTGGCGAACTCCACCACGTGGATCTTCCATATCGCCGTTGCGTCTAGGTATCATATGTATATGCGGATACATCACTGTTTGTCCAGCACTTTCTCCGCAATTCTGTCCAACATTGAAACCGTCCCACTTTTCAGTAGCCACGCCGTCGTAGCCGAATTTGTAGGCTGCTTTGTAGCAGGCCATGATGTTTTCGAATTTTTCTTGGGTAGGCACAAATAGCAAATGTCCTTCTGTGACTGGGTATTTGTCACAGAATACCCAGTAGTCTCTAGTTCTGTATTCAATTTCAGTCCACGGTGCTCGTTTTTCATCTAATGCCCTTTCTAAGTCAGTAGTCAATTTCTTCCCCCAAGTATCTTTTTAGTTCTTTATCTGTAGGTTTAACAGAATAATTTTGCTTAAAGAAAATTTCATAACTATCACTGCCATATTTGCCAATGCCGTACAAGTCACTAGCATCAACCCCGTCCCATGTTAAGTAATCTCTAGTCATGCCACGAAGTCGTTTATACCTGACATTGGTCATGCCTAAGGGACGTATAACTTTTTTAACAGTCATATGGTGCGCTGATAAAAAATCTTTGGGAGTTGGCCAAAGATCTAAAAATTTAGGTAGTATAGTTTTAACTGGTTTGCGTCCTGTTTGATTAAGCATGATAACGCCGACCATATGCTCCCAGCTATTTTTAATCTGCTGTTGAACCATCAAGTCATCACGTAATGGAATCATCGCCAAAATTCCTCCCAAGGATAAACTAACCAACAATCTTCTTCGTGTTTGTTAACTTCCCATGCGTGGTAATCAATGTCCTTGAAGTTACTAGACATGTTATTTGTCAATACAGCAAATCTAACATTGTGATGCCAAACACTGTTCCAGACATTTTCTTCGTTAGGATAACAACCGCTAGGCCAATCCTCTTTAATCCATTCTAATGTAGCACCGCTGTCGTTAATATCATCTACGATTAGAATCTTTTTCTTAAAACTAGGATCCCACCTGCTTTTTATTTTTTCCTGTTCTTCAGGAGGCACACATCCAAATGCATCTTCAGCCATTCCTAAATCACTGACACATTGGCCACCATCTCTGAGACTGACTTCTAAAGGTCTCATAGGTACATTTAAATATTGGCTTAGTAAAATAGCAGGAGTAGCACCACCCCTAGTAATACCAACAATGTAATCCGGACGCCAATTATCAATGGACATTTGACGTGTAATTTCTAATACTGCACCTTCTACCTGTTGCCAATTATAATATACCTTTTTCATTAACTGTCCTTAAGTTTATCCCACGTACGATATTTTGCCAATTCTTTGTTATATTCTTCCCAAAGTTTTTTCAACTTAGGATATTTTTCTTCTAGTATAACATCTCTCGTAGGAATATGCAAGAGTGTTTCAATTCGTTCTAATCGATCTTCTAAATCTTGACCGTTTATTCGAACACTACCTTTAACTTCCAAGGTTGCCTTCTCTTCTAAAATGACACTGTTTTGTCCGTTAGGAATAGTTAGTACTGGACTGTTAACACCACCAAATTGAGTATTTGATGCAGTTGCCCAGTTAGCTGAATAATTGATTGTTCCGTTACTAATTGTGCCGTGTGGCAGATTTATATTCTTCTGATTTATACTGTAAGTAGTCGCCATTAGGGATCCATTTATTGTCTACGAGAAACCCCCATTCTCTTTTTTGTGGACCTGGCATAAACAGTGTCCATGCTGTTACATTGGGGTCAAGTTCTATGCGATGATAGGAATTGGCATTGCATACACGGAAATGTCCTGGACCTCTCCAATGTCTAATCTCTCCAATTTTTTCGCCTTTGCTATTAAATTCCGGCACCCATTCGTAATAGCCGCCTTGAAGTATTAAAGTAGCGTAAGGCCATGGATGATCATGCACATCATCGGGATCTGATTTAAGAAACTTGTGTACAAACACATTAAATGGAAACTTTCTTCGTTCCTTAAGAAAAACATAGTACCTCTCCAAGTAGGGTTCGTTGTCTGCACGATCCATAATAATACGTTTACGACCGATGCGATCTAACCAATTCAAAAAAGCCTTAATCATTTTTGTTCCTTCTTTTTAGTTTCCCATTCATCTTTACATAAAACGTAAAAGGTTTTGAGTTTTTCATATGCCTGTGCTAAGCCTGGATATTCCTTGGACATTTTTTGAAAGTCATCCCAATTAGGAAAACTATTTTCGAAAGGAACATCAATAATCCAATTATTGGTAAAAGCCGTATCACTTATAGTAATAGTATCATAACTAGTGTAACTAGTACCACTGGCCATTGTTACACTATTGTTGATATGCGATAAATCGATAGTAATAACATCACCGAGCACTGTACTAATTTCCTGTGCTATGACACCAGTACTTGAATCATCTAATGTTATTGAGTAAGTGTCTTGCGCTGAAGAATTGGTCACGTAATTGATCCTTTTGTTTGCGTAGTATTGGAAGTCTAGTCTTATAAAATTCCATATGCTCTATAATTAGTTTACAAATTTCAGGCCTGTGAGTCTCATATGCTTGATAACTCTCAGTCCAAACACTGGGATATTTAAATGTATCATAATACATTTCTGTATAACTTAATCTATCCGGTACCATAGGAATAGCATCTACAACAGCACCCTCATAACAAGAGATGCCTAATGTTTCTTGTAGGTTCGCACTAAACACTATTTTCGCTTCGCCTAACAAGTTATGATATTCATTTTTTGTTAGCTGTTGATCCTGACAGACCACGAACTCGTACTGTGGCAAGTGTTCTTTTAAATCTCTAAAAATTTCAACTTGCTTCTCAGGTGCGATGCGATGTGGAAAAAGAATTAAATCACGTTTGGACATGTTTTGATATTGCACCAAAACATCTTCCATATACTCCATAGGCCAGCCAGTGCGTATATACTTGCCAGATTCTAGCATGTCTGCTTTATCTTCTTCTGCCCAAGGATTTTCTATTAGTCCATCATTAAGCAAATTATGATGAAACATATCGATATGGAATGTAGTAGCAAAATAGTTATGATCAAATGCTGAAAAAAAACTTTTTTCAGCGTGTCTAACCCATGGTTTATTACCTACAAGACGACCTAAAAAGTCCTGTGGATCATAACTACCAGCATGCCAAAGACCATGCGTAACTACTGGAATGCCTAGTAGCTCACTCATGTACTTTAAATTTATGATACCCGGGTGCCAAGCATCAGTAAAGATAAAGTGATCATTGGGATGAACGGCTCCGTTACAAAATAAACGGCCCATCTGCTCAACTTGGCTAGACTTATATATGTTAGTCCCACCAAAATTAAGAAAAGCGCCTGGAGTGGTTGCACTAGGAATATCTGTAGGGCCAGATATAATTTGAACATTGTGTCCTCTCTTTCGTAAGAGTTCAGGCACATGGGACTTCCATTGTCCTGTGTACCTTGTTTCTACTGCTTCAAGATCAACGAGAAAAACGTTCGCCATTTGATCTCTTTTCAAAGCGTGGATTTTTTCCTAAATATGGTTTACGTGGACGCTTACTGTAAAGGTAAGCACTGTAATTTGGTGAATCCTTGCGATATATTTCCGCTGGATCATAAGGACGCAGTTCAAGTCTGCACCAATCGTGATATGCTTCAATATCTTCCCATACTTTTACGACATCGGGACGATTAGCAAAATATTCATAGTCCTTGTAGTTCTTAGCCATGATAGCCTATTTCCTTTTTAATATTTGATAAAAGAACCATTTTCTCCGTCTTCGGAGACCTCAATCCAAATCTCACGACCTGGATACTTTAGTGTGATGATGTTATATAAATCATCTGACATCATCTCACAACTCTTATAGTCAAGGCTTAGAACGGAACCTTGACCATTATACAGCGACTCGAGCCATCGTTTGAATTGGATGAACTCGATGTCCCTATCATTGTGTTGCACACTGATCCACACCCTGAAATGAAAGATATGACGGTGAGGATAACCAAGGAACGATACATCGTATTCATCTCCTGTTGCTAGATTTGGATCTGTTAATGCCGCAGGATATTTATGAATACCTTCCTTGCGAAAAGTCACCCAGATCATTTTGTTAGGTCTAACGTCTTGTTTGATAATCATTTGATTGTTATTTCTGAATCTTTAGTATATTGATCCCAATGTGTAAATTTGTCTTTACTCATTAGGCTGGGGAGGTGATGAGTCCAAACACCAGGGTTAGTAGCACCCCAAGTCTTGTCATCAATTTTGAGTGTTGCATTATAATTAAAAAGTTTAATGTAAGGTAGTTTTACACTAATCATTGGAATAAACTTGTCATGTTCAGTCCAACCATCTTCATGGAACTCGTCTGCATACTTAACGTCAAAATCTAAGCAAACCCAATAGCCTGCATTAAGACAACCCATAATGCGATTGTCCCAAACTTTCCAGTCATCATAATTTTGCGGATTAAAACTTTGACTAGTACCAAAATAAATTTGTTTAATTCTCTTAGTTTCGTCTAAGTATGCCTGAGTGTCGTTGGCAATACGTAGAATTTCTTCTAAAGGAGGAGTACCAACTACAAATAGTGTGTACATACCGTGTGCAACAGTGTGTTCTACTTCGTAACCTGTGAAGTAAACTACATTCTGTCTTTCTTCTGTGTTCAAGCCCATTTAATATAGCCTCTACTATAGCCATTTGGACGATCCGCACCATCCGCAAATGCCTGTTGCCATTCTGTATCACGATTATAACTTTTAGTCCAAAAACTGTCAACATTAAGATAACCATTTTCTATCCAATGTTTGGCAAAGTGCATACAATTGATAAACTCTGGATTTCTTGGACTAGGAAATATCATTGTACAGGCTTTCCAAAGTAAATTGCTGAAGTCTGTAGTAACTGTTTTTTGAGCGCCAAAAACAACTAATGCATTTTCTCTTAGGATATCCTTACCAAATACATCTGTTTTACTACTCAAATCTATCACAACATCATAGTTTGCAGAAGTATTAGATTGTAGTATATCGCCCCACAATTCTTTATTGCTATTACCTACTACATCAACTTGATAAAAGTAACCATTCAATCTCATAGTATGATAAGCGACCCAAGCAAGAAATCCACTACCTAATATTAGCATACGTGAATTAACACCTTGTCGTTTTTCAATTTGATCTCTGGCTTGATTGATTAAATTAATTCCGCAAGCAACGGGTTCTAAAATATATTTAGGTTCTGCACTGGGAACCACAACAAATTCCCCATTACGAACATTGTAATAGTCAGCGTAAGCAGGTTCTCCACGTGTAGCTACAATGTCACCAACTTTGACATTATGCACATCTGCACCTACTTCACATACCTGCGCTAGTCCTTCATGACCTTGCATATGTAAAGGCAGTGGACCGAAATTTCCATCCATCATATCAATATCACTACGACAAACACCTGTCATTAAAGATTTAACACCGATCTCGTTGCTAGATGGGTTTGGTTTTTCCCACAGCGTTTCTGTGAATCTACCATTACCTACAGTGGCTAAAAGTCTAGTTCTCAAAATTTCTCCACTCTTTCATGTATCCAAAGATCGATTTTGTTTTGTCTCGCCCAAAAATTATCATTGTTGATGTTTTTGATAGCATCTGAAATCATTTGTTGATATGCGCTCTCCGGACAAAGCCCTAACTCAAATCTTTTTATAGTCCCATTTCGCATTTCAAATTCTACAGCACGATTATCTTCTTTACCATCGGCCCAATTAGCTTCCATTTTCCATGTACGGCCATTCTTCATGTATTTGATTTTACATAAGTCATCTACGTCATAGACACCATCTCTTTTTACTAGCCCATATTCTGTGTCTTGAATATTTTCTAACTTATGAATTTGCCTAGCTTCGTCCCCTGTAAGCTGGCTAGTTTCCCAGTTATCATTAAGAGCAATATATAAACTCAACAAGTGTGGCATTAGATCACGACTTACGCCGCCGAAGGCTAATTGTTTTGTGGTAAACCAAGTTCCTGGACCGGGGATACGATTTTTATTAATCCATTTGAGTTTTACTGTTTTAGCATCTTCTATGCAGGCCCGCATTTCATCAATGTTATCACGCCACATATTGTTCTTAACCATCATAATACGTGTACGTGGACTAGATCTGATTAAGTCTGCCCAACTATTTTTAGTTTTTAATCCGGGTTTTTCAATGAACAGTAAACCAGTATTTGGTTTGATTGATTCTGCGATTTGTTCATGTGTAAAATTTGGAGTACAAATATGTACACTGGCAAAATTATGATATGCTAGTATGGCAGGTATAATACTGGGAAAATCTGCTCCCTTATTAATATCGCTGTCTACTGTTACTACGTTATGTCCGAGATTTTCTAAGACAGTTTTGTATAACTGTCCAATCCCCATACCAATTACAAGGCTAGTTGGCTTCATTTTTGGATTGTTCGTATTGTGCAAATAGTCGAGTTACAGCTTCCATTTGTTTTTGAAATACGTCCGGTGCTCCATTGGCAGCACGATCCATATCCCACTCACCAGGAAAATGTCTAAGTATACTTCTAGCTTCCTCACGTATTTTTAAAGGTACACGTGGTGTTTCACTGCTATAACTTAATCTTTCTAAAAATCGTCCAGCCCACATCACAGCACGATAGCGTTCATCAGGAAGCGTCATGTTCTACTTCTTCTTCAAGTTGTTCAAGTTTATCAATCTCATCATCGGTAAATTCTTCACCGTGATCACCTGTATGTATAGATTGTACACTATTATCTTCAACAACGTCAAACAGATTGGAGAACATTGTGTCTGCTGTGATAGCTTTCTTGCCACTAGCACCCCTAGTGCCAATAACTCTATTCCAAAAGAATTTGAATTCATCAATTATAGCTAGTGCTGTGCCTTTATCGCTGGTAGCAAATAACGCTTCTACAATATCTTTGAAGAATACACGATCAAATCGTTCATCTACTAACATATTTGGACACAAGCCAAGATCATATTGTCTGTTAGCTTCTTGTACAGCATTGATATGATGCCATACATTATGACCCATCATGATGCCATAACTGAAACTGTCCCAACTGGTTTTGTTTACTTGGCCAAATTTATTTTTATCACCTGGACCATATATACAAATCTCGTTGAGTTTGATTTGATCAATGATTGGACTGGACTCAAATACTTGCAAAATACCGTCTTGTATAACTGCATCCTTGTACAAACGTGTATCTTTAGAATATTTTTTATCGTCTGCACTGGAAGTCATCCTATAAGTCCACTTTTTACGATCTTCTGTTTCAGTTTGAATATAAATTTGACCATTAGCAGTAGCTAGGAAAGGACTGGCACAGTCAAAACTGATGCTAAAGTTTTCGTTATGATATTTACGAACGGCACGTTGAATATCTGTAAGCAATACAGCCCATTCTAATTTGCTAGTACCTAAGAAGTGCATCCAATCCTGTTTACCCTGTTCTAAGAGACCATCAAAACGCAGTTCAACAAGTCTGCGCAACACTAGTTCAATGTCACACATGTTTTGTCCACCCATAGCCCACCCATTAAAGTGTGCATCTGGATATTGTTTAGGATCACAATACTTTTTCATTCTACTATACCAATCATCTGCCTGTTGATGATTTTCGCCTTGTAGAACATTTAGGAACTTACAGTTGCCATTACGATTATTGATAAAATAATCGTTATTGATATATGTGGCATTTACTGCCTCAGCGTAGCTGCCAATGCCAATTAGTTTAGGACTGTCTGGATTCTTTGCCACCCAACTAGGAATATCTAATATCATCCCATAGTCCATTAGTGTATCCATCCAGTTAAGCACTTGCTTACGCTTTTTCATAGCTTTAGGGCAATTAGGATCATCCCAATCACCTTGCCATTTACCCTTACCTATTTGGAATCCACCACTATCACCTAAGACCCAACTAGTTTTGCGATCTCTATTTCTAAACATATCTTCTTTTGGGTCAAACTTGTTTAAATCTAAGTTTGCGTGACCAGCACTGTACAGACACCATTCATAATAAAAAGCACCTTTAACAGGGTCTAGATAATTTAGACTTTCAGCACCATTTACAAATGATGGAGGGATACGATTTGGATCTACATAGTTAAAATGCCGTTGCTTGCCTATAAACGTAGCATAAAATGTGCTAGTTGCAGGTAAGAATTTTGCGTAGTCATTTTGTGTAGATGTTAAGTCTCTATTCATTATTTTACCAAATTTTGTGCTAATACCATACAACTAATCCAGACCCATAGTGTATTAAATCCTACTAGGGTTGGAAGTAGTTTTTTATTACTAGCCCATATTAGCGTAAGACTAGTAAACAATGTTAAGAAAAATAGCCACCATATTTGCAAACCAAAAATTAGTCCAGGAACAATAATAATTGCTTTTGTAAGCCAACTGGCTGCTTCTACAATATTATAATCTGTCCAGTATTTTCTAGTAAACCACATGGCGTAACAGTTTTTAATGGCTATCCAGGTACTGTGATTATATACGATTGCTGTGAATACAGCCCAAGCTACTGTAGCATAAATTATTTGTTCTACAGTCATCTATTATTTGCTCTGTGCTGGTAATATATATTCATATACAGCAATACCACTATCTACACTAATCTGCATAGCACCTTGATCACTGATACGCATGGTGCTTTTACCATCTAAACTTAGGATAGCAATAACTTGCTGAATCGGCCATGCCCAAACGTGCTTTAGTTTACCGCTAACATCGTGTTGGAAAACAAATGAACCTGCATGTGTACTAGCATCACCGAACGCAAACACTAAATTGCCATCTTCCATTTTAACTTGGAATACAGTTTCTTCGCTGTGTACAGCAGCCTGTAGTTTAAGTCTGCTAATAGCACTTAGACTTGGTTCTAACTCTACGTCCCAACCACTGCCTTTGAACTTAACACTTTTAAGTTTTTCATTAATAATTTCTGTACTCATAAAACGATAGTCGTTTACAAAGTCGCCTGTTTGATTCTCAAAGTGCAGACTTGTAGGGATATCAGCACCGTTTCTGTTTGAAACCACAACTTCAATTTTTGCGTTTTCTTTATACTCTGGGTTTTTAAGATGTAGGTTAAGTTTGTCTAAGTTAGGCATACCAAACACACCGCTAAATTCACCTACAGGCTGATGTGTCTTAGCATTAACAATAACACTACGATCCTCTGCCATGGATTCGATAGTAGTATTAGTATCCTCACCAGTTACTTTAACCAAAGGCAAAAAGCCAAGGCTGTGTGTATGTGCTACGATGTCTTGTAAAATATCTTTCATAAAAAGTCTCCTTGTGTTATTTTACTTAGGTTTTTAAATAAAGTCAATGATTTTCCTTTAAAAGATTTATCAAACTACAATAATAGTCTTTGGAAGTCATATCTTTTACTTCTAAATCAAATGAGGATCGGGTTTTATCTTCATGTTGATCTAAATGGGTTTGAAGTTTATGTGCTAATACCATAGCATCAGCCATACTTTTAATATCAGTTTCATCATCTTTATCTTTGACCCAAAAACTTGGTTTAGACATATCCTGTATATCATAACCATATTTTTTATAGTTTAAATCCATATCACTTCTAGCAGTATAAGGTAATCCGCTACCTTTCGGATTTAAAAATAACGGTATTAGGTGTAAATGGTCAATTACATTATCTTTTTGTAAACTGAAATCAACAGATTTTTTTACTGATTCCGAATCCTCATAAGGTAAACCTACGATATAACCTGCGTCAACATAGACATCATGCCCCCATTTTTTCCTTAATTCTATTAACGTGGCTTTACGTTTTTCCGGATCCATACCCTTACCAATAACTTTACTAGCTTTTTCATGCAATGTTTCCAAACCTATCCATGTAGAAACTAATCCTATTTCTTTTAGTAAATCCATTTGATCAGGCTGTGTAGCCATCACATCTAATCGTGTGTATGCTCTCATTTTTAATTTAAAAGGCAACTTGCGTGTTACAGATGCAATATGTTCTAGTTTTTCTATAGAATCATTTAAAGTATCATCTGCACACCAATATTTTGTAATACCCCATTTGTCATAATTTTCCATTAATTCTTTATAAAGAGTATCTTTATCTTTTATGTATTTTGACAAATCTTTTTGTCCTATCAATGGAAAAGAGCAAAACGAGCATTTAAATCTACAGCCCCTGGCAAATTCTAAAGATAAAGTTTCATCTTTATATATGAAATCTTCTTTTTGATAAAAAGTTTTGCTAAACCCAAAGTTCCAATTTTTATTTTGGGCATTAATATCGTGATCAATATATTTAGGCCAGATTCTTCTTTTGTCAGTTAAAAAATCCATTAACTGTGTTTCCCCTAGTCCTACTATAAAATGATCAACTGGAATATCAGAATAAAAATCAATTTTTGGTCCACCCATTAAAATTTTTAGTTTAGGGCTACGCTTTTTAATTACATCAAACCAAGGAGTAACATTATTCTTAACAAGATCATAAACAAATCCTTTATTCGGATATAATTCTTCTAAAGTAACATTATTACTAGAAGTAGGATCTAACAATTTTCCAACTGCGCCATTGGGCATTCTATATGGAAGCCAAGTTGATGATATGCCTAGTATTTTAGTATTTTCATCAACTGCATACTCACAAATTTCTTTCCACTGCTCAAAATTTAAATCAGCACAAAAGTCTAAGACTAAACAGCTAAACCCATTTTCCCTTAAATGACTAGCAAGACGATGAGCACCGTAACCACGAGCTAGTATAGATTGATGTCCGCTTTCTGTTAATAATATTGCATCATAAGATGGCATTTCTTACCTCTTACTTCGATTTTTTAAAAAATTAATCAATTTAGGAAAATATTCTGTTTTAGGATCTTCATAAATTGCAGAAAATAAATCACCAAATTTCGGTTCATGATGAATTTTCATTTTTTTCAGCATGTCTGAACTTACCTTTAATGCGTCAAAGAAATTGTGTATGTCAGTGCCATCATCCTTAGTCCATAGATACGGGTGGTCTTTGTTTGGGATCGCATATCCATATTTTTGATAATTCGAGTCCATGTCACTTCTTTTATAGTTTGGCATAAAGTTTGGATTTGTGTTTAGAAAAAGTGGACTTAATGTTAATCTATCAATTGGACTTTCATCACTGATAGCCCAATCAGTTAGTGCTTCGATAAACTCAGAACCCTCACCTGGTAAACCAATAATATAACCACAATCAATAAAAATATCATCTTTCCAAGATTCTTTTAACTTATACAATGTTTCTTTTTTACGTTGCATTTCCATGCCTTTTCCGATTATCTTTGACGCAGTGGGGTGCATACTATCAATGCCAATCCAGCTAGAATATAATCCAATATTTTTTAAAACTTCGATTTGTTCTGGCTGCATGGTTATAATATCTAAACGAACAAATGCTACTAATCTAATCTTAAAAGGTAATCTATTTGTAACTTCTTCAATATGCCTTAATTTTTCTATTGAATCATTAAGTGTATCATCTGATACTCTATATGATGTGACGCCCCATTTTTCGTAATTGTCCATTAGTTCATTATACAATGTGTCTTTATCTTTCAAATAACTTGAAATATCTTTACGACCTATCATCCTGTGAGAACAAAAACTGCATTTAAATCTACAACCTCTGGAAAATTCTATAGATAAATGTTCACCATGTTTTAAAAAATCTTCTTCAATATATGACGTAGTGCTGAATTTAAAGTTCCATGATGGGTTTTGAGCAGTAGAATCGTGATTGATAAACTTAGGCCAAATACGCTTAGTTTCTTTTAGATAGTCAATAATTTGTGTTTCACTAAACCCCACAAAAAAATTATCAATAGTAGATAGATCAGAATAGTTGTCAACTTTACTTCCTCCCATTACTATCTTAATTTTAGGATTTATTTTTTTTGCTTCATCGATCCAACGATCGATATTTCCCTTTACTGCATCGTAAATAATACCTTTATTAGGAAATATTTCTTCTGGCGTCGTTTTAGGGAAAAAATCTAAAGTTCTTGAAACAAACTGATTTTCGTGATTAGGCAATCTAAAAGGCCACCAAGTACTACCAAATCCTAATAGTAGTGTTTCATCCCCGATAGCTAAATTACAAATATCTTTCCATTCTTCAAAAGACATTTCACTACAAAAATTTACAACCAAACAACTATAACCATTTTCTCTTAAATGACTAGCGAGTCTATGAAGACCATAATCTCGTATCCATTGTGGATAAGATGTAGTATCGGTCATTAATATAACATTATATCCCGACATTATTAATCCTTTTATTATATTCTATAGCAGTATCTAATAATTCGAATTTTTCACCTAAAGATTTAGTATATTGAGATAACGCTTGTGTGTCTTTGGGGAAACAGTGACCGCCCCATCCACGATTGCCGTCAATTCCTGGAACCATGCTATGACTAGTACCTATTCTTGAGTCTTGACAGATCAAATGTCTTACAGTGTCAAAGTCTAATCTAGCACTAGTACAAATATCATATATGTGATTAAAATAACTGACTTTAATTGCTAAAAAACTATTAGTGGCATATTTCACTAAACACGCTTCCTGTTCTGTACAAGAGTGTATAATTTTCAAGTTTGGTAGCGAGTCTTTAAATAGAAGCTGCCAAAAATCTAAAGGATCATCACCACCAATAATTATATACTTTTGATTTAAAAAATCTTCTTCAGCACTGTTAGCTCTTAAAAATTCTGGACTAAAAATAATGCTATGATTTTTATATTTGTTTAGTATGTGTCCAGCTTTATCAGGAGCTACTGTACTTTTAATCATTATAGGAATATGTATTGGCGTTTGATCCAACACATTAACTATATTTGATATATCACAGTCACCATTGTTATCGCTAGGTGTACTAACACAAATAATTAATCCATCTGCATCCATAAAATCGCCGATCCTATTACTAGTGTATTTAGGATCAACGACTTCTATTGTATGTTTTTTCTTAAAAGCATTTTTAACTGCTTTACCAACAAACCCGTAACCAGCAACAATAATTTTCATATTAGAACTCGAACAGTTTATTAAACGTGTTCTTCTCCTCTGTGCTGGCAATGTCCCATTTTAGAACACCAATTAAGTTTTCTAATTTGTTGTCGATAATAGTTGCCTCCATCTCTGCATGATCAAAAGGCAAATCCTTAAACCATTGTGGCAAGCGTAGTTCGTCTACTGGATAGGCAACACTGGTATAACCTAATGGATTGTCTTTGAGTTTGCAGACAATAACTTTAGCACCATCAGTAATGTTCATACTGTACTTGTCACTGTGCATACGTTTCAATGTGTTCCAGTTAATACTAGCACGTACATGTCCAGGCATGTTGGCTTTACCCTGTTTCTTTTCTTTTTCTTCGTATTCGGTGATATTATTAGCTCTGCGTGGCGAACCTTTTTCCCAACCTGGTCTAGATTTAAATTCTGTTCTAAATTTAGTAATAAAATCTAAAACTTCTTTTTCGCTCTTACCAGTCAGCACCATCTCTAAAACATCACTTAAGAAGTTTTGTATGAATTCAGGAGTGTCACTGCGTTTAAGGTCCAAGCCCATAGCTTTAATTTTGCCCGCTTTGCCTTCTACATCTGTACGTTTGCCTTCCTTGTCATAATACAGTACAGCATAACGCTTCTTAGTGATAAACAATGATTTGCTGCCAACGATTTCTCGGCCAGCTTTAATAACTTCTCCGCGCGATTTAGGGCAATGAAAGGCATCTAGCATAAACTGTGGGAAAGTGCCATTCACTTCTCCGCCAATTTGATCATATAACTGTACAACTGTTTCTTTACTCCAAGGCAGTGTACCACTGTCGATTTCTTTCTTCAGTGTTTTAAATGCACTGAAATAACAACTGTCAGTGTCACCATAGATGATGGCTTTACCTACGTGGTCATAGTCGCCGGTGATGATTTCATTTACCTTACCAGCCATGTGCTTGGCAATCTGACGTCCCGTGAGTGTAGTTGATTGTCCAATACGCTTATCAAAGAAACGGCAACCAGGATTAAGGATAGCACCGTAAAGGCTGTTGAGGTTAATCTTCTTAACCAACTGACGCTTGTCCCAATATTCTTCTTCAACTTTATTCTCCGCTTTGATAGCATCTTTGAGTTTGGCCTGCATCTCTTTACGTTCAGCATACCAACGTTTTAACAGTCCAGGAATAACACCTTCTTTTTCATATGTAAAGATCGTTCCGTTAGCCGATATCATCCAAGGTTGATTGCTTTCAAAGATTAGTTTGTATACTTCTGCGGCACTGAGTACATCATAGCCACCTTCTTCCCAATCGATGATTATCTCTGTACCGATTTCTTTATTCATTACAGCAGTATATTCATCACTGCCGAACTTGCCTTCCCAAGCGCCTGCAAAACTTTTTCCTTTGGCTATGTGTGCTTGAATATATTCTTCAGTCATTGTTTGACGTAATTGGCCTACAATAGTTTCTGGACCCATATTAAGCGCACGAATCGCTGATGGGTATAGACTGTTAATATCTAAAGAACCTACCCAGTCTTGAATACCTTCTTTAGGATACGCAACATAAGCACCTGCAGCCGCAGTATCTTCACGTTCACTCATCTTAGTTCTGCTGGGTACTACAAACCCTCTGCGATGTGCTTCGTTAATAATAGCCTGTTCAGTAACAGCCACAGCACCCATCGTAGTCTGTAGTAATACTGTGTTTTCGTGTGCCAGTGTGTTAGCCAAGTCTAAGAATTTAAGTTTCTTATCTAGCTTGTCTAGTAGTGCAGTATCTTGTCTGTTATACTCAATAAATTTACGGAAATCATTGTTGTAAAGTTGATCAAGAGAACCTTCGTAAGCGATTTTTTTCTCACCGACTTCCATCTCACCGATAGCATCTAATCGATATGTATGGCGTTCTTCATAAGTATATCTACGATATAACTCTAAACTATCTAAGTGTACACGACCTACAAAGTCATATGTTACAGCAGTTTTGCCATACTTTTCGTATTCTCTGCGTTTTGGAAATTGATTGAACAAGCAAAAACGTCTCGTGTCTTCTTTGCTCAGTGTTTTAGTAACACGATTGACAATATAAGGCACGTCAAATCCCTCACTGTTCCAACCACTGAGTATGTCTGCATCCTGAATTAAATCCAGAAACGCATCCAACATTTCCGCTTCAGTGTCAAACAGCATGGTATCTGGAATGCCTTCAATAGTCTTTTGGGCCTGTTCTTTGGTCAGTGTTTTTGGAGCCACTGCAAAACAGATTAATGTGTTGAGCCATTGTAAGTGAACTGCGATAGAAGTAATTGGCATGAATGCATCATCTGGTGATGCATAGCCACGTTCTGGATCAAAGTCAACCTCAATATCGAAAAAGGCTACATGAAGTTTTGGCGGTTCGCTGTTTATGTAATTGTCACTTAAACAAACAAATATCTGGTTGATATCTGCTTCATAGATCTTTTTATGACCATTGATTTTAAGTTCTTTGTGAAAGTCTTTTTGTGTTTTGCAAACAACTCTGGTCACTGGTGTGCCATATATTGATTGATGTTTGCCTTTTGGATCTTCGTAATAAAACGTGTAACGAGCAGGAATATCTCTGTATTCTCTCTTACCGTCTTTGTTGCGTTCGACTACTTTGACAACGTCATTGTCTCGGTCGAACCATGCGTCTACATAGCTCATTTATTCTCCCTTGCAATTTGCGGCTTGCAAATACCTAACGTGCGGCTTATGGCCTCGCCTGCCTTATTATAAAATTATTTTAGATCTTTTTGGTGATTTCTAAAATATTTTCAATTTCACTCCAGTCTTCATTGTGCGCACTCCAATCACCTTTGTGTGCGATCTTGATAGCACGTTGAATAACACTGGGCTTGATATTTAGTTCTTCTGCTACTGCCTTAACAGTTTCCTTGAGACCTTCTTGTAAGTCTTCTACTTCACGCATTATAGTAGAACCTTCGTTGATTAGTCTTTCTAATTTTGCCTTTTCTTCTGGGCCGTACATTCTTCCTGACATGTGTTTCTCCTAAATAAGCCTTATTGTATATTACTTATGTGTGTGAGTCAAGTGAAGATAAAAAAACGGCAAATTAAATTTACCGTTTTAGTTTTTTTTTGATTTTATTATTGAGCTGGAACATTTAACCCTAAGTCAGCAAGTGCCTTTCTTGCAGAATCCAGTTCTTTTGTAGCCATATCTACTACATCAGCCGGTGCTTCCTGAGGATTAGTATACTGACCAATATCACTCATCAATTGACCAATTTCTTGCATATCTGGATCATCACCAGGTGTTGCAGGTGTTGGATCTGTCGTAGTAGTTGTAGGTTGATCTTCTGGTTTTTCCTCTGGCTTATCATTTGGAGCTGGGGCTGGATTTGGATTTGGTCCCGGTGTTACTGGAACTGGTGTAACATCCTGACCGCCTTTATCAGATAATCCATACCCTAATGCAGTACCAGCAGCAGTAGTTGCCAACGCTGTTTTGATTGGGTTAGCTTTTGCTGTTGTTGCGATTGTTTGACCTGTTTTATTTGCCACTCTTGCGGCGGTAGATGCCTTATTAACTGTGCCAATACCTGCTTTTTGCTGTTGTGCGAGCTGCGCAGGTGATAAAGGTTTCTTACCAGCTGCCACTCTTGCGGCGTTAGTTGCCTTTTGTGCTGCGGCTATTTCATCAGCACTTCTAGCAGTACCAGCAACAGCTTTACCGCCTAATCCACCGATGAAGTTTTTGCCAACATTATAAGCACCTTTAGCTAAATTACCTATAGCGCCAAGAATCTCATCGACTTGTTGATCGTCTTGTTTGCGATCCAACTCTGCTAAACGGGCACGTAAGTTAGACATAATTTCACTTTCGCTTAATTTTCCTGCCGCGCCTCCTGCTGCTGCTCCCTTCATCGAAGCTGGTAATGCATTTGCACTAGCAGTGTCTTTACCTAATGGACTATTTTTCTTTACCTTTGCTAGTAACTCTTGTAATCTAGCAATTTTTTTCTTTAGACCTTCTCTAGTTAATGCATCAGCATCTGCTTGTGCATTTTTAGTATCCGCTGCTTGTTTTTCTTTATCTGCTTTATCTGCGGCTGTCTTCTTAGCAGCGTCCATTGCTGTTAGTAAATTGGCATAGCGATCTTTGATTGGTTCTACTTTAGGATCAGAAATATCACTTAACTGCATCATAATTGCCTGTAATGCTTTTAGATCTGGATCTTCTGCGGCAGCAGCCGGAGCAGCACT
>JACCDP010683171.1_pt1 | contig 17417 bp, 32 predicted proteins | sample 7445841 | NCBI WGS metagenome assembly JACCDP01 (sample SAMN15323441, study PRJNA562643) | freshwater metagenome | isolation source: river surface water | place: USA:Blue River Watershed | collected 2017-08-17 | reverse complement strand
GGTGCAGCACAAAGGTGGAGGGGCCGAAGCCCCTCCGTGTTAGAGCCTGATTACAACAGTCTCTAACGGTGCAGACTCGACCAAAGCCTTGTCGGCTTTGTTCATGATTGAGTCAAAGTAGTGACGAGTCTTTCCGGCTAACTCGTACTGTTGATGTCGCCGACGACATACGATGTTCATGTCGGCATCGTACAGAAGAACGCCGTGTTCGTTATGCCGTACATAACGTGCGTTGGCTGGCACGGTGTCCGTGAACGACATGCCGTCAACGTTGTATTCCATTCGAGGGCGCTTGAACACGCCGTCGATGTCATGAAAAGTGACCATATTACCACCCCCTTTCGTTTTGGTTTGCGCAGGAATCGCAGACGTATCCGCGATGTTTGTCTTTAGGCGTGAGCATGTTCTCACGTCCGCACTGCCCACAGGGCAGGTTACGCGGGTTACTGGATGTCTCAGCCCGTAGCGCTGACTCCCCGCCTGGGTCAGCAAAATCTGAGCGGTCGTCATCGTCCCAGTCGTCAGGGCAATCTGGGTAGTCGTCATCGTAATACATAATGTATTCTCCGTGTCTACTGTCTCACTCAGTGACATATATATATGCAATAGTCGCACCGCTACCCTATAAAGCCACCTATACCTACGTGAGCGCTGTAGATCGTGAGCTGACAGTAAATATGTGTACCAGCGGGTGGAGGGTGGGGTGCAGTTGGTAAAAAAGGGGAGGGGCCGAAGCCCCTCCGTGTCAGAGGTAACCGAGTTGACGGAACGATGAGTGTCGGTTGCCACCGATAATCACGTGGTCCATCAACGGGATGCCGAGTATCTTCCCTGCCTCGTGCAGCCGTTTGGTGACTGCAATGTCTTCAGGTGAAGGGTCAATGTCACCGCTTGGATGATTGTGTGCAACCACAATCGCAACAGCGCTGGAGTAAACCGCTGTGCGATACACCGAGCGTGGATGAACCAACGTTGATGAATGGTCGCCGATACTGCACAAGTGCAGTGCAACGACATTGTTGCGATTGTCGAGGCAAACGCTATAGAAGCGTTCGTCCGTCAAGCCGTCCGTCAAACCTCGAATGAGGTCGGCAACACCTTCAGGACCGCGAACCTGTCCATACTTGGCTGTGGTGTCACGAACCACACGAAACTCAACGTGTGGGATGTCGTATTGCACACCTTCGGCAATCTCGCTGATTGCCTTGATTTCAAACGACGGCGCAATCGCGTACGTTTTATCTGCATTGAGAGCAGATTTCAGACGCGATTGATTTTTGCGAAGCGCGATGATTTCATCGACAGTTTCAGAGGTGAACCAAAGGTTTCGCCCGACCTTTGTAGGCTTGACGGTAAGGTGCCCTTCGGACAGCCAAAAGCGCAGGGTGCGCTCTGTGACGCGCTCCATCTGTTGTTGGGCGAGATGTGCGTTGGCAGTAGCCAACAATTCGTTGATAAACACGATGTTTATCCTTCAGTGTCTAAACGTATGCATCAACGTGCATCGCTTGACATATAAACAGTAAATATCACCACCACCACCATACAAAGATACATATACCGACGTGGCATCTGTAGATCGTCAGGCATCGATAACTGTATGTACCAGCGGGTGGGTGGTGGGGTCTGAATATGAAGAAAGGAGGAGCCGAAGCCCCTCCGTTATTATGCGTCCTGCAAGTGTAACCTTTGCAGGTATGCCCACTGCTCAAGGTCCAACCATGTACCGTCCATTCGGTACAACCGAATATGCCAATCGTCTGGCATTGTATACACATTGAAGGATACGATGTGTGCCTCGTGCTTCTTGCACGACTCGTACTCCTTGACGACGCGCCCAGCGTGGTCGATGTCCTCGAACGCAAGCAACCAGAACTGGTTGTTGTCATCGATGTGTCCAACTGCAGTCCGCTGTTCTGCCAGGACATCTTTGAATCCAGCCGGTGTGTCGATGATAATCCACACAGTTGAGCGCCAGCGATTCTTCGGTTTTGTGAGTTTTGATAAATCCACGTTATCCTCCAGTGCCGGTGTTTCGCCCCGCCGGCAGGGCACGTGACTACGGTTTGGACTGTGTTTCCACGTATCCACTTGCGCAGATGACTACGAATACAGATGTGAGGAAGCTCACGTACCAAAATGTGGTACCTGTGTTGATGGCATTACAGACGGACACAAGCCCGTGGATGGTTCCGAGTATCGCGATAGCGATAGCAATAACGAATCGCATCGTTATTACCTCCATGTCTAAACGTATACATCAATGTGTATCGCTTGACACATATATATGTAATGTATCCACGCCAATACTATAAACTCACATATACCGACGTGGGCCATGTAGATCGCGGGCCATCTATAACTTGTGTATACCGGCGGGTGGGTGGGACGGTTTGACAAGGGATCATCGCGAGGTCTGGCCTCGCTCCCCCTTAGTGTCAGTATCGATTAGCGCGTTCGCACGCTAGTCGATATGCCTCAAGTGCAGACTCAAGGTCTTCCATCATTTCCTCCCAGTCCTGGAGTTTTAGGACTTTGTAGGACTGAAGGAATGCACCGTATTCCTCCATTTCATCAACCGAAAGTTCTTGCCCACGCTTTTCAGCGGGTAATTTATTCAGGTCGATGTGGTGTACGCATCCGGCAGCGTGAGCCAAGAACATTGGAAGCACACCAAATACTTCTTTGCCCTTGATGTGTCCGTAATTGGCATGCTCAATCACGGTTACATCCGGTTGCACGTGACCGTGCTTTACGAGCCATTGAACGACATTTGCATGCCGTGTTACTACTATCTTTTCCATCTCATTACCTCCAAACAAAGTGGGGTGCTGTCACCACCCCTTGTGACGATTAGTCGAGCCAGGCTGAAACGCCTAGTGCACCAAGAAAAATTGGTGCAACCACAGCGTAATCCGCCCAGACGCAAACAACGGCGAGGATGAGGCAGACGCATCCGAAGATGCGCCTACCCAACTCATTTCTTCTTTGCATTGTGAAACTTCCTTTCAATGAGAACACCGATTGGCGCAATGATAAACGCCAATACTGTGAAGAAAGCGACGGGAGCGAGCATCAAGCCCGCTTGCTTCAGTTCGTCCATGACGAAACCTCCATGTATACCGTGTCACTCGGTTACATATAGTTATGCAATACAATCCGTACCACCATATAACGATACATATACCGACGTGGCCTGTGTAGATCGCTGGCCAACTATACACTATGCATGTACCGGCGGGTGGGTGGGATGCTTCGCCAAAAGTGGTGGAGGGACCGAAGTCCCTCCGAGTTATTCGCAGTTACCGCAGGTGCCGAGCATGCTCGGTGTCTGCATGATGCATCCGCACTCGATGCACATGTGCCTCATGTAGCGACGCTCGCGAATCCTTGCGACTACATCCTTTGTAGTCAATCGGTTGCTAATGAAGAATACACCGTACTCTCCTGCGTCACACAGTGCGCATCGGTCCGACGTTTGGCGAATGCGGAGCTGTACTCCATCTACTGCAATCTTGATAACTTTCATTTGTTTGTCCTTGTGTTACAGTGGGGACGCTGTCACCGTCCCCGGTTCCGACGATTAGTATCCGCGCTCTGGGATACCAATCATGTTGGCAACCCGCATCGGATACATGTGGCATTTCTTCTCGGCAGATGCCATGTCTGCAGAGAAGAGAATGCACTGGGCTACAGTGCACTTGGGTTCACCGTTGTAGCACTGTGTGACGTCGCAGGAAGCGGGTGTGCCCCACTCCATAAGACCGTGATGCGCAAGCATGATTCGCTTGATTTCATCGATTGTCGTCTGCAGGATGTGAACGCCTTGTGCGTTCGCACGTTCCATCATGCATACACTCTCGATGACGTGCCCGATTGTAAAGTCACCGGACTTGATTACATCGTTGCCATTGGCATCCTTGCACAAGATGTACTCGTTTACCTTTGCGACGTCGTGCAACAGTGCTGCGACGACCATGATGTCTATATCACGCTGTGATGCATCGGTGTTGCATTCCAGCATTGACACCGCGATTTCAGCGACTTCAACAGTGTGTTGAATCAAACCGTGTCGGTATGCATGGTGATGCCCCTTTGCACCAGGGCAATCGTAGAAGTATAGCGGTGTAGTGTGTACTACAAGGCGACGCAGGTCAGCGTCTTGAATCATGTTGAGAAGGTCTTGATATCGTTGCACGATAAGGTCAGTGTTTACCATTGTATTGTCCTCAGTAACTATTGTGTATACAATCGTATACATCATGTTACATATAATAATACAATCCATTCCACATCACCATATATCACCTCACATACCGACGTGGCTGCTGTAGATGATGAGCTGCTTATACTACGGATGTACCGACGGGTGGGTGGGAGGCTCCATATATATCCCTTATATATATCCCTTCCCCATACCCCCTCTACACACCCCCATGGCAATCCCCCCTATACCCTAACTTAATATTTATAGCCCCGCCCCCTACAAATCATCATCTTCAACTATTCCTTCTCCCACCGGAGATAATTTCTCACACCCCATAAACAACGTATGGTAATATACCTACGTGATTAGCCACGAGGAGGTACCAATGAGTAATAACGGTTTGCGTAAAGAGTACGATCAGATATTGGCCGATATGTTGCTGATGCAGTATCGTGTGGAGGTTTTCCGTAGGAGGATGCAGATTGCTGAGTCTAGCTTTGGTATTGGTGTTCGTTTGCAGACGTCTGTTGAGGATGTGGTTAGCGAGCTAGTGAAGATGAGTGATAATGAATTTCTTCGTGAAGAAGAGAAGAAAGCTTGGTGGAGTAGATGACTGAGAAGTCGTTGATAATGACTGCTTTGCTATTTGAAGAGAAAACAGCTCATATAGATGTTTTGAATCGCAAGTGCCGTGAGATGTTTGAGGCTGATCCTGAATTGTTGTTGATCCGTGTGTACCGTGATGGACAGCAGTTTGAGGACAATAACTTGCTTGGGTTGATCTATCGCCCAGGCCATGCTGGATATTATGCTGACTGTGGTCAGATTATTTGGAAATACCTACGTGCGTTGAAAGAGTATGACGTAGCTAGTGAGCCAGATGGAGATGGTGTACGTATCCCATGAGTTTGATGAATACAAAGGGTATTGGATCTGTATGCTCCCGCAGTCGTGAGAAGCGCGAGCCAAGACAGGTGTTTCGGTTGTTGGATCATATACCTGAAGAGATACAAGAAGTGATTTGGGTTTGGTACAAAGAAGGTAAGACTCGTCGTCAAATGTCACAGTGGTTAATTGACATGAATGTGCCTAGTCCACCTATGGTTGTTCCATGGGGTGACAGCGCCATTCGCACTGTAGTAGAGAAGTATAAACGTGCCAGCAACAAAACTGACTCTTGATCACATTGAAGTAATACATGCCTCCCACAAGGGGGGCATGTCTATTAAACGTCTAGCTCGCGTTTATGGGGTTAGTTACGAACAGATTCGTCGTATAGTGAGAGGCGAGAGGTGGGTAGCTAAAGTCAAGAGGCAGCAGGATATGTTGACTCATCAAAAGGTGCTTGCCAATATTGTAAAAGGTGGAATCTGAATGAAAGCGACGTTATACCAATATGCTTTGAAGAATGTCTCCGTAGTAGATGGTGACACGCTAAAAGCTGACTTAGATCTTGGGTTTGGTGTCATCCTCGCAGGGAAAAAGATTCGCTTGGAGCATATCAACTGTCCAGAGAAAAACACCGACGAGGGCATGGAAGCCAAGTGGTTTACTGAGTCCTTGGTTTTGGGTGAAGATGATCTGGTTGTCATTGTCAAAAATCACCGAGAAGACAAGTATGGGCGGATTCTTGGAAGTGTTTTGTGCGAGGGCCGTGACTTAGCTACTGAAATCAAGAAAATGGGCCACGGTGTAGATTACGAGGGTGGCAAACGATGAGCAGTGCCAAGAAAACAGACCCAGGTAAATGGAAATCCATTGTAGCAAGTGTAAAAGCTGGCACTAAAGGCGGAGATCCAGGCGAATGGTCGGCGCGTAAAGCACAGCTCGCTACTCAAAAGTACAAGGCATCAGGTGGTGGGTACGTTGGTCCAAAGTCTAGCGATAATAGCTTGGCTAAATGGACTGATCAAAAGTGGAAGACTAGCGACGGTACGCCAAGTAAGGGCACAAAACGCTATCTTCCTGAGAAAGCTTGGAGTGGATTATCTTCAGGCGAGAAGGCTGCGACAAACAGGGCAAAAGCTGCTGGAAACAAAGCTGGAAAACAGTTTGTTGCTCAGCCAAAATCAATAGCAGCAAAGACTGCAAAGTACAGATAGGTATATGACACAAGTAATTACATACACACGCATGCGCGAGCGTTCAAGAGCGCAGAAGTTGGCTAGGCAGACACATGGATCAGCTGGTTACGACCTTGCAAATGGGACTGCAGAACGCATTCCAATTCATCCAGGCAAACATGTTGTTGTTAGAACTGGCATCCGTATTGATATACCGGAGGGCTATGAGGCACAAATCCGAAGCAGAAGTGGACTAGCTGCTAAGAACGGCGTCATGGTTCTGAATAGTCCAGGCACGATTGATTCCGACTATCAAGGTGAGGTGTGCGTTATCCTCTACAACGGTGGTAGTGACCTATTCTGGGTCGAACCAGGTGCGCGAATTGCACAGATGGTAATCAATAAACTCCCTGAAGTTGAGCTTACAGAGGTGGTGACTGGTAATTTATTCATGGAGGAAACAGAACGTGGAGACAAGGGATTCGGAAGCACTGGATCTTAACAGCCATTATCGGCATGCACATGACATGCAGCCTGTAGATGTGGCTGATGCTTGGGGATTAGATCGATACGAGTTCAGCACACTCAAGTACCTGTACCGTAGGGGTCAGAAAGACGGCAACACACGCAAGTCTGATCTCCTAAAAGCAATATGGTACTTGGTATACGCCATATCTAAGGACAAGAAACTCTGCGGGATGGTAATCGAACTGGTAAAGCTGCACAATAAGTATAAGGAGTATCCAGATGACAAGAGCGACAAACCGTCCGATAGCAATGGAAGCAGTGAAAAGCGCCCGTTTGAACATTGGAGTAACTGAACAAGGTGGAGAAAACCGTGGCAAAGCAGTTGAGGCTTATCTCGCAAGTTGTATTCCTAGTTTGCCACCCGGCTCTCCATGGTGTGTTGCCGTGGTTCGATTTCGATTAAAGGCTGCAGCTACGTTATTTCAACGATCATACGACGTAACTATGCCACGTACAGGATACACGCCTGATTACGTGGCTTGGGCATACAGAGTAGGTAAATGGATTAGTGTGTCGCAAGCCAAGGCTGACCCATCTCTTCTACGCGAAGGAGATCTTGTGTGCTTTCACTTTCCGCAAATGGGCCGACACGCTCACATGGGCGTGATTGACAAGATCGGTGACTGGGGAGTGCATACAATTGAAGGCAATACGTCACCTGAGCTTGATGATTCCGAGTTTGTAGATCGTGATGGCGACGGGTACTACCCGAAGGTGCGAAACTGGTCAGAACTGGGGCCAAAGGGTGGATTTATCGCACTCGATTTCTGATACAATTCGCTGTTTGAAAATAACTAACAACTAGCAAATGGAACCCCGGCACGGCACATGTCGGGGTTTTTGTTTGTCTAACGTGATATCATACACACGATAACTTGTTAAGGAGGGTACTATATATGAGTAAAGAATACGCGCAACGCACGTTTTTGCATCACTTGCTTGACCGTCAGCGCATGACTCAGAAGTACTTTGCAGAACTGATGGGGTGTGATCGCCCTAACGTTTCTTTGTGGATGTCTGGCAAGCGTCTTCCACAGCCAGAGACAATGGACAAGATGGCAGACATTCTGCAGGTTGACCGTAACTGGCTTCGTGGACACATGCTTGGTTTGTGGCTTGTAGGACAGGAAAAGGCTGAAGTATTGACTGTAATCAAGGACCACCTTGCTAGTCATGCTGAAGGCGATTTTATGGACAAATGGATGGGGATAAATGCTAAATAAAGTAATACTTACCGGACGGCTTGTTGCTGATCCTGAAGTTGTGAACACGCAGAGTGCGACTAGCGTCGTAAAGGTACGTATAGCAGTAGATCGCAAGGGCCGTGAAAAAGAGACGGACTTCTTTGATTGTGTGGCGTTTGGTAAGACTGGTGACTTTGCTGCCACTTACTTGAACAAGGGCCGGATGGTCGCAATCGTTGGCAACCTCCGTGTACGCTCTTATGATGCCCAGGACGGATCCAAGCGGAAGGTCTGGGAGATCATTATTGATGAGGCGCACCCGCTTGACTCACGCAAGATTGAGCAAGGCGAACAATCCACGCCAGTTCAAAAGCCAGTCGCAACAGACGACATTGAAGATCCATTTGCATGACACGCGAAAAGATTGAAGAAGTCTGCGACATAGTCGGCGGTAGTAACGAAGCTGGTACGTTACTGGCTGACGGGTTAGACGCTGGATTTCTTGGTGTCACTGATGATGGTGTTGCTGTGTACAGTAAGGAAAAATGCATACAGGCAATCATGGAACAAGATGGCATATCTGATGAAGAGGCCATTGAATTCCTTGAGTACAACACATTTAGCACTTACGTTGGCGAGATGACACCAATATTCATCAACACTGGATGGGACTAGCAGTCCCACGCTCGTAGTGACTTATTGATTCGACTATTCGGATCGTTAGCTGTCTTGGATGAAGTGTTCTTTGCCTTCATCCCAGACATGCGAGCGCAGAATGATTTGCGACGTGCTGCGTCTTTAGGTGTCTTAGGATTCGGAGCAGGTGGTTTAAGATTAGCGCCAGTCGTCTTCTTGAAATAAGCACGACCAGCAGCGTTGAGACCACCTGCAGGATTTTGATGTTTTTTCGTAACGCCCATAGGGCATTATACTCTTACTTGATAATCCCAACTTTGCGTCCCTTGGCAACAGCCTGGTCACGCGCTTTTGCTCCACTACATCCAAGTTTCCAGTACATGCTATCCATGTGAAACTGAACGGTTCTGTGGCTAATTCCAAGTCCTGTTGCTATTTGTTTGGCTGTCAATTTAGAAGCCATTGACTTTAAGATTTCCAACTCTCGCGGACTGAGTTCATAATCTAGCTTACTGTTAGATGTCTTTTGATCTGCATCATCTGGTGTTTCATCAATGGCCCTCCATCGATAGCCATCGAAAAACATACCTTCTCGGTCCTGTTCTTCCATATAACATCCTCCTGTAGTACAATCGGCTAGAACGTCTAGATACACGACTAGCAAGTAAGTATAACACAGAGGATTGCTATGGCAGAACGAATGAAACCGGCTGACGACCCAAAGATTAAAGCAGCCGTCGGATATGGATTTGACGCAAGTCTGCGTAAAGGGACACAAGCTGGTTTCGCTGCCATGCGTGGTTCAAGTGAATATCAAGCATTGGATTCAAAAAGCAAAGATGTTGCTGATCAAATGTTTAAACGGCGAATCGACACTGACACTAACCTTCAGCAGTTCAAAGGTATTGGTGACGAAAAAGTAAGTGTTTATCGTAATGCAGCCAAAGAAAAACCGGCACGTGTTATTGATTACAAAACTGAGTTTGGCAACAAGCCATCCAAAGCAAAGACTGCATCGGCAAAACCCAAAGCTGCAAAACCTGCACCAAAGATGACAGAATCTGCGCCGATTCGTAAAGCAATGGGTATGGCGCCTCAACCAGGAAAATCACCAGGAGACCTACGCTCGTATGAACGAACGCAATCTGCTGCATCAGCACCGGCAAAGAAAACCAATGCAGCAAGCAGTACGTTGAGCAAGATTATGTCTATTGCTTCACCAAAGCAACAAAAACCACCAGCAGGATTCAAATCTGTTGGAAGCGGTCCAACGTCTATGCTTATGCCAAAGTTTGACAAGAAAAAATGAAAACAAATGATCAACCAAATGAACAAGCACATGAATCATTTAAGCTTGAAAAAGAACCTGCTAAAAATAGAAACTATTGAGCACGGGAAAAAGATCACTAAAAAGAACTTGATACCTGAAGAGATGAAAGAACACAAGCTCAAGAAAAAGCCTACAATGTCAGAGTTATTGGGAATGGAACGTAAAGAACACGTTCGCGGTGGGAAGATTGTAATCGATAAGGAGTATTGATATGCCACAGGGAATGCCGTATCCAAAGGGTGAGATGTCCATGCATGGAGCTAAATCTATGCGTCAACTAATGGGGATGGAAAACAAAGAAGAGTCCAAAGCCAAGATGATGACAAAGGGTAAAAAAGCTGCTGCTGGCAAGAAAATGCCAATGGGGATGAAGCGTGGAAAAAGCTGTTAAGGGTAAGCAATTACCTACTAAAGAAGATCTGCAAGTAGTTCTCCCTCCGAAGAAACTAATGCAGTCTCAACGAGTTATAGCTAAAGCACGTGCAATGACTGGGCAGGGTCGATCGATCAATAATATGATGAATCCTGCAGCACGTATGTCCCCGTATGCAAATACACAGTAGGTCCCGTTATGCCACAGCAACCTCAGCAGAAAAAAGATGACACAAGAGATCGTGTGCGAACAGCAGCGAATGTAGCACTTGGTGCATCAATAGCAAAACCTGTCGTCAAGGATATTCTTGCACGTAGGGCTTTTAACGCTAAGGTTGCTGGTACTGGCGTTCCAAATCCAAAACTGGATCCACAAACAGGTAAGAAGTTACCAATAACAAGCCCGGTACGGGCAACGCAGACACAGGCACAACTTGATGCCGTTAAAAAGCAACTATTCAATCAGGCTGCTAGAGAAGCCATTGCCAGAGAAATGCAAGCAACTAAGGGCACTCCAATCGGACGAGCTTTTACGAATGCGCGTATATCAATGGGTGGATCTGGAACGCCTGTAACTGCTGCATGGAAACCTGGTGAGAGACCAAAGGTCAGCGCTGATTTAAAAAAAGAACTTAAATCTGCAGGTTCTAAGGCTAGAGATGCAAAAACCATGGCTGACCTGCGTACTGTCGTTGAAGAAATGGAAGGCCTTGGTAAAAATAGCATACTAGGTATTCCTATTAGCCCTAAAGCAGGAGCAGCTTTCCGTGGCGTTATTAATAGCCCCATAGTAAAGGGTTTAAAAAAGGCAGGTCCGTTTATTGGAGGTGCTGTTCAAGGTGCTGAATATTTATGGTCTAGCAATGAAGCAAAGAATTTTGCAACAGGTAAAGCAAATAAAGCACCTGCTGGAACAACCACACCCGCAAGTGCACCAAAGCCAGATAAAGCAGCAACTCCAAAATTTACAGATGAGAATTTAGTCATCGATCAATTTCATACTTTTGCTGACCAAGTTGACCGGGATCCATATATTGGGAGCAACCAAAAAGCTTCTGAACAAGTCAAGTTAATGACTGCATGGCTCAAAAAAAATCCACAATACATTCCTGCGTATAATAATTCAAAGAAAATACAAGATGCCATCAAGGCAGCAGGTGGTAAATAATGCCTCCTAGACTTTCTTCTGCCAGCCCGTTATCGTTGCTCGGTGACCGATTAAATACTGCATTGATGTTGAAAGATCTTGTGCTTGCTCCACAGGCAGATCTTGAAGAACAGCAATTGGGTCAGTATATGATTCCACCGGCACAACGAAGGCCAAATGCTTACAACAGCTGGGAGTTGTTGCAAGAGATTGCAATGGAAAGGCAACGTGCATTTGCGCAAATGGCAAAAAAAGTACGTGCAGCAGGTGGCACTGAAGATGATGTCAAATACGCATTTGATCAAATGAACAGAAGTGGTAAATTCACCAATCCTGGTGACCTCATACGTGGGTCGGGACGAATGACTCCTCGACAAGGGTTGCGTCAAGATTCGTCTTTAGTTTTGAATCCAACTAGACAATTGCAGGTTGGTAGACCAATCCCGCGCATGCCGTCTAATCCACAGGAACCGTCTTTCTTTCCATAAAGCGTAAAACCTAGCAAGTAGGTTGGTATTATGTAGCCATGTCTGAAATAGTGCAGATTGGTGAAGACCGATTTAGGGTTACCAACGGACGAAAAGTAAAACTATGTCGAGGTATGTCTGCTGGTGATTTAGATGGCCCAAGGCCATGTAACAGTATGGCCCTTAGTGGGCGTGACTACTGTCGAAATCACGGAGGCAAAACGTTAATTGGCCCATCGCATCCAAACTTTATTACTGGATTGCATACACGTGGATATAAGCGTTTCAGTAAGGTAGGCAAGGAACTACTTGCTCAAATAGAAGATCTTAGAAACGACCCTGAGTTATTCAGCTTAAAAGATGACGCTGCTTTCATCACAGCCATTATGGATAAGCGTGCTGAAGCAGCTTCAGAAGGCGTTGGACTTGAGCAGTACAAGAAGGTGCAAGCAGCATACCAACTGGCTCACAGTAAATTAGGGTCGTCGGACTTTATTGATGCGTTTGAACAAATAGGCGACACAATCAACGAAACCCTAGATCAATATGCAGCATCTCGTGATGTGATGGAGTTGATTGACAGACGTGTAGAAATTGTTGAAGCCGAGCAGCGAATGATGCATGCTAAAGCGTATACGCTTGAAGTGGACCAAGCGTTTTCACTTGCTATGCAAGTGTTGGAAATTGTAAAAGACAATGTCCGGAATGGTGACGAGTTAGTTGCCATACGTACAGGAGTCCAGAAACTCCTCAAAGTTTATAAAGATGAAGACCCAGACGAGGTCATAGATGCGGAGATAGTAAATGAATCAACGTGATCATGACAAACTGACGCCACGCAGGTTTAAACAATTTACGCGACCGGATAAACCTTTGTCTCATGCATTGCTTGAGGCAATGGATGCAAGGTTGAAGGAAGTAATTGACACTGGAGATTACAACTCCGGGAGGGCATATCAAATTAGCGGAGCTGAACTAGATTACCAAAAGTGGCTGCGTACATATGCTCCACATGCTGCATCGTCAGAATTAGGGGCACATCACCAACGCGCATGGGAATGGGCCGAGTCAATCGAGCCAGGTAAGCCTCCACGTGCCCTAATTGAGTGTTGGTTTCGTGGTGGTGGTAAAAGTACCACCATGGAACTTATTACGTCTAGAATCGCCGTAAAGGGGTCTAGACGGTTTCTTGTATATGTATGCGCTACACAGGAAGCAGCTGACCGTCACGTATCGGACATTGCAACAACGATGGAACGATGTGGCATTGAAAGGGCTATGAACCGTTATGGCTTTAGTAAAGGTTGGAATGCGTCTAAGCTTAGGACTGCTAATGGGTTCAACGTTTTGGCGTTTGGCCTCGATACTGGAGCAAGAGGTGTCAAACTTGACCACCTTCGTCCTGATTTTATTATCTTGGACGACATTGATGAACTTGATGATTCAGTTAACAGAGTCGACAAAAAGATTGCAACGATAACGCAAACTATCTTGCCAGCAAAGTCAAACGACTGCGCGATTGCATTTGTTCAAAACAAAATCCATGCTAACTCTGTTATGGCGCAGGTGCTTAGTGGTGAATTGGATATGTTGCAAAACAGAATTCAGTCACCAATTGTTCCAGCAATTATTGATCTTAGATACGAACCTGTTGAAAAAGAAGACGGGCGCATGGGATACAAGATTACAGGTGGCACACCAAGCTGGAATCACAAAAATATAGAAGTCTGTCAACGCGAGATTGATGACTACGGACTAATCTCATTTCTACGCGAATGCCAGCACGACGTTGGTGTTGGTGGACGCTTTTTCCCTGAGTTCAAACAACATGATGAAAAAGGTCAACCGTGGCATGTCGTTGATACGATTGACGTCAAGCCGTGGTGGAGATTCTGGGCATCTCACGACTTTGGTACTAATAGCCCATGTTCATTTATGATCTATGCAAGTGATGATGTTGAGAATATATATGCCTTAGCTGAAATATATAAAAACGGCATGGTATCTAGCCAGCAAGCTGATGCAGCACTCGAATTGCTAGAGTCAATGAAACTCGCTGAACCGTTGTCTGCAGATAAACGCCATGAATCGTGGCAAACAAAACTTGAGGCTATTGCGTTTGACTGGGGTAATACGTTTCCACCAGAGAATCCAGCTCAACGCATTGGTGAATACCCTGTAGAGATTTGGTGGAAAAAGGGGATGCCGGCTGTACGAGCAGTTAAAGACCGCAAGGCTGGTTGGCGTCGCGTTAAAGAATGGCTTGCTTCATCACGTATGCATGAGGGGTCAGTCATTCCACGGTTACGCATACTTCGTAACGGATGTCCTAACCTTATTCGTGAACTAGAAGCAGCAATGGCAGACCCACGTGATCCCGAAGAACTCGATAACGGCACCAAAAGCGATCACGCATTGGACTCATTCAGATACGGCGTCATGTGGAGAGAGTATCCAGCTAAGTGTGAAGAAATAACCACGAAGATGAAATATGTACCAACATGGTTCAAACCACCGGCAGAGGAGGATTACCTATGACAAATTTCCTATTAGGGGCTATTGCTGTGTTTTGTGTTGTTATTGCATATACGTGTGTTAGCGTATACTTGACATTAAAACACCTTGTTGGCAATCCTTGGATGATGAGGACACTTAGCCAGGAAGATAGGTATCTCTGATGGCGTTACAAGACATGCTTGGGCAACTTCTTGGCGGTGCAAGACAAGAACCACAAATGATGGCAATGAAATCTGTAGATGCTAAAGGCACTGTAGGTAGCTTTGACATTGATAGCTTATTGCTTAATGACACTAAAAAACTAGGGATAGACCACGAAAAAACCGATTGGAAAGTCAGTCCCGACGAGGATGGTGAGGAAGCAAAGAACGTCACCAAGTTTGTCAAAGAACAGTTTGAAGCATCATATCGAACACGCTATGAAATGGAGCTTGAATGGATGCAAGCTCTGGCGTTTTTTGAAGGTAGGCAGTGGTACAGAATTAATTCAGCTGCTCGTAATCTAGCATCACTGCAGGATGACAAAGAACCAAATCGATACATCACTATTAATAAGATGAGACCTCTTATTGATGGTGTCGTTGGAAAACTTACACAGGTTGGGCCAGATGCACGAGCTGTACCACTTGCGTATACAGATCGAGATCAATCCGCAGCAGACGAGGCAAATTACATTGCCGGTCACTTTACCCGTAAGTTTAATCGCGAAACTCAGTTGAAAGAACGGGTACGGTGGGCATGCGTTACAGGCACATCATTTTTGAAAGTGTATTGGAACGCTAAGTCAGAACAGGTTATGCCGTACTTTGACATGAACGGTGAAGTTACGGGATACGAAAAGCTACCTATTGGTGATGTTGAAGAGGAAATCATTCCTTGCTTTAACATCTACATTGATCCACACGCACAAACAGATTCCCACATCCGCTGGATGATTCACGCGAGTATTAAGCCACTTGGCTGGTTCGTTGACAACTACGGAGAAGCTGGCAAGAAAGTCAAGGCTAACGCACTTACTGGACAGTCCGCAGGATATGTAGACGCTTACCTTGAAGGTGCTAATGGCGCAGGTCAAGCGTGGACCCAACCAACGTCTGCTCGTCTAAATGCTGCCGACCATCGGCGTATGGCTGCAGTGGTTTATGAGTATTGGGAAAAACCGACTGCCCAGTATCCAAAGGGTCGTTATATTGTCACATCAGATGACCAACTTCTATACGCAGGAATTTGGCCATATAACAAACGTGACACGTTTCCATTTATCCCTTTGCGATGGCAGCCCCGGTCAGGAACGCCATATGGACATAGTCTTGGGTTTGATCTGACACACTTACAGCTTACATACAATCGCGTGTACAGCCGTGCTGTTGAGCAGATGGAAAAGAATAAAGACTACGTAGTAGTTGAGCGACGTGCGCGTATTGGAGCAGATGCATTCAATGTAACTGGCGATGACATCAATGACAAGAATCGAATATACCGAAAGGTATACCACGATACAGGTACTCGGCCACCTCAGATCATGCGTGCGCCTGGTATTAGCGCGGATCTGTTCCCATTCCTTCAGCTTATGGAAAAGGATATGGCGGACATTGCTGGATTGCATGATGTCAGTCAAGGCATGGCTCAAGCTGGCACACCAGCTGAATCTGTTAGATTGTTGCAACGCGCTGATAATACGCAACACAGTTACATCCGCGCTGACATAGAAATTAGTGCAGCAAAAATCAAGGAATGGGAAATAGCGCTGGTTGAACAGTTTGCTGCTGCTCCATTTATTGGATCTGTAGACGATCAAATGAATCCACGTGATGCAACACAGCAGGGCGTGATTACATTTGACGCCATACGTGACGGCGGTCAATTCAGAGTTGTTTATGTTCCAGGAAGCACGCAGGAAGATAGTCCTGATCAGAAGATACAGAAGATATCTATTCTTCGACAAATGGGTCTATTCGGTGATCCTGCTGATCCAGAAACCAATGCTCTTGTTGTACGCATGTTGCAGTTGCCAGAAACAGGAACAATTCTTGAGCACTTAGCTAGACAGCAACAAAAGCAACAAGAACAGCAGCAACAAATGATGGAAATGCAACAGCAACAAATGGAAATGCAAGCAGCACCAAAACAAGCTGCTTTTGATCCAGAAGCTGAGCAGATGAAGTCACAGATGCGTATAGCTGAAGCTGAAGCAAAGGCTGCGTCAAATAGCCGTTCAAAACAAGAAGACTATGCTGCGCAGAAGTTGGCAGATATTCAAGCACAGGCAACCATGAATTACATGATGCCTGATGCAACACAAAATCAACCACCTAAGCCACAGGGTGGATTGGCTAAAAAATAACTTTGTGGTAGATTGAGATTAACTAGATGTCTGACGAGATGGTGATGCCAACTCCCGATTCACCAGCGGGGGCGACGGACAGCGGGTTGCGCGATGCATTTGCAAACTTTCTTCAGGGGGACGCCGTCCCTGAAGCTACAGCGGATCGGGCGTTAAATGCTGACACGACTGTTGCAGGTGTAGATAACGACACTCTATTGGATTCAATTCTCGGTGATCAACCGGGCGCTGTTCCATATGAACGTTTTCGCGAAGTCAATGAGCGAGCCAAGCAAGCTGAACAGACAACCGGAGAGCTGGAAGCGTGGCGCGGTGTCATTGATGAGTTCAAGCAGCTTGGATTCAACAGTGCAGCCGATATTCAACAAGCTCTCTATCAACAGCAACAAGAAGCTGAAGAGCAAGAGATTGTTCAAAGATATCAGCGACTGCAAGATGCTGACGTCCTAGATCCACAAAGCGCATACGCACAACAAGAAGCTGAAATTATGAAGCTTCGATATGAGCGTCAAATGGGCCAGGTGCAACAGTATATGTTGCAACAGGAAATGGACCAGGCTATGCAGCAGTACAAGTATGCATCTAAAGCGCCTGAACTTGTTCAACAGTTAATCCAACAAGG
>JACCDP010798418.1_pt1 | contig 17420 bp, 12 predicted proteins | sample 7445841 | NCBI WGS metagenome assembly JACCDP01 (sample SAMN15323441, study PRJNA562643) | freshwater metagenome | isolation source: river surface water | place: USA:Blue River Watershed | collected 2017-08-17 | reverse complement strand
AATCGTTCACCAGCAAAAGTTCAATCTGCTCTCTTACAGTGTATGGAAGAAAAGCTAGTCACTATTGGAGATAACACCTTTGAATTGGATTTGCCATTTATAGTCATAGCCACTGAAAATCCTGTGGACCAAGAGGGAACCTACCAACTTCCCGAAGCACAAATGGATAGATTTTTAGTAAAGATCAATGTAGATTATCCAGGCTTAGAAGAAGAAGTAGCTATTTTAGCCCAACATGGCGAAGAGAGAAAAAAAGAGCAAAACGTAAATACCGTACTATCAAAACCTGATCTGCTTAAGATTTTTTCCTACTCTGAAAAGGTATACGTAGATCCAAAATTAAATGAATACATAGTAAACCTAGTTCGTAATACAAGACCTGCATCCACTGTTATCCAAGATGTAAAACCATTCATCAGGCATGGTGCGTCCCCAAGGGCGTCACTTGCTCTATTAAAAGCTTGTAGGGCACAGGCACTTTTGGAAGGCAGAAATTTTGTAATACCTGAAGATATTACATTTTCTCTTTTTGAAATACTACGCCACAGAGTTATGCTAACATTTGAAGCTCTGTCTGAAGATGTAAGTATAGAATCCATTCTTGATACAATTAGAGAAGGTACCAGGCTTCCATAGAATGCTACTACCGGAACTAGCCAGATTACTCAAACAGGCAGAACTAAAACCCAGTTTAAAAACCATAACAGCTAGAAGTGGGTTTATCCAAAGATCCAAGAGTGGTCGGGGGATGGATTTTAAAGAAGTAAGAAACTATATCTCAGGGGATGATACACGTCATATCGATTGGAATGTGACATCCCGAATGGGTGAACTCTATGTAAAAGAATTTCATATAGAAAATGATCAATTGGTAAATATATTTCTCGACGTATCGAAGTCCATGTTTACTGGAGCGGGCGAGGAGAGGAGTAAGTTTTTTGTGGGGTACCAAATAGCTTTTTTTATCGCTCTTGTTTCTATTTTTGCTGGAGATCGCGTCAATATAGTATGCTTTTCCGATAAACAAGAATTTTCGAGTGGGATTTTAAAAACAAGGGAAGCTATTTATTTTGCATTCTCAAAAATAGGAAAATTAGTTCCTGTATCTCCCCTTAGCAATCACAAACTTCCATTTGCTCTCTTAAAAGATAAGTACACTAGAAAATCAATTTCATTTATTCTAAGTGATTTTTATAATATTCAGGATATAAGTATATATAAGTCACTTATGTATGTTCATGATTTATATGGGATCTCTATTTTTGACCCCATCGAGACCATAGATAAATCCATATTTTCTATGTTTTTTGTTAAAAACCCGGAAACACTTTTGGGTGGGAACTATGTATCTTCTTATAAAGAAGATGCTAATCTTGTATATTCATTTTTTGGTAATAAATTATTACGGGTGGGTACAAATGAGGAATTGGGGGCTCCCATTTTACATTTTATAAGCAAATGAAGTTTATCATAAGTATTTTTATGGCATTCCTACAAAAAGTCAGCTTTTGCAATTTTACTCGCAACAATCCTAGGCTTTTTTCCACCTACCTGAGGAAAAGGATAGTTGTTACAGTAGCAGCTTTTATATTTTTATTTATATATTCTGATTTGTTAGCGGATAGTACTATTTTTTGGTCAAAAGAGGAAATATCTGTAGGAGATGAGGTGTTTTTAACTATAGAGACAGAGCAAACACCACAAGAGATTCTTTCTCCCGAACTGGGACTTTTTTCAGGAAATGATACACTTCCATTTGTAGAAATCATTAGTACTACAAAAGATACAAATAAAATTGTAATCAAGATGAGATTTGTAAAATCTGGATCTCACTCTTTAGAAGTAAAATGGAAAAATGAGGATTCATCCAAAGATGAAAAAGATATCTCTGTATCAGTGAAATCTCTAGTTGCAGATGGAGAGGAAAGTACTCTAGACATTGCAGAGCCTTTAGAATTTTCAGGTCCCTATCTCATGAGAGTACTCTATCTGCTCCTTGGATTTATTTTGATTGTTGCACTTTTCTCCTACCTCTTTTTAAGGCATGGAAAGAGAGCGCGGTCTTTCAAAGATGCCCTCTACACAGAAAATATGGAAGCGGAAAAGATAGAACCCATAGATGCGCGTTTAGATAGGTTACTACAACAAAACTCAATTCCGCACAAAGAGTTTGCCTATGCCCTCTCTGAATATTTAAAATCTGCTCTCTCACACAAGCTAGATAGTGATACTACATATATGACACAATCAGAGTTAGAGGAGATACTCATAAGTAAACTTCGCTTAAGTGAAAGGGAAACCAAAGAATTTTCACTTTATTTAAATGCTATCAAATACATGCCAAATGAGGAAATGATCCTCTCAGAAAAAGCAGCTAGCATCCGAAAATATTGGGAGAGAGTACTGGGAGTATGAACCATCTAGAAAGACCCTATGTATTGTGGATATTACTCCCACTTTTCATTTACCTACTGATTTACATAAAACAAAAATATTATAATAATAGATATGAATTGTTTATAGCCACAGAAAAAAAAGAAGGAAGTAGTGGTATATTAACAATACTCGCACCATACATCCATACATTTTTAAAATTTATTGTTCCCTCTTTGGTAATCATCGCATTAGCAGGCCCTGGAATAAAAACTGAATTTTTACCTGATGAAAAAAATGGAATAGATATGATGATTGCAATCGATGTATCTGGATCCATGTCACGTAGTATGGATTTTTTACCAAAAAATAGATTAGAAGTTTCCAAAGAGTTAATAGCAGAATTTGTAAAACAACGTAAAAATGACCGATTGGGATTGGTTCTTTTTGCAGGAGCAGCTTATTTGCAGTCCCCGCTCACAGGTGATATGGATTCCCTTTCCGAAATAATCAACGATATACATGAAGCATCTGTTCCAGAACAAGGCACTGCTATTGGAGATGCAATTTTACTTTCCACCTATAGATTAAAAAAATCCACCGCAAAATCTAGGGTACTCCTATTACTTACGGATGGAGTTTCCAATACAGGAAAAATAGACACTGATACCGCAGCAGAGGCTGCAAAAGAATTTAAAGTAAAGATATATACTATCGGTATAGGAAAAGAAATTGGAGATACGGGAGTAGCGGATGTAGATTTTGAAGGCTTAGAGAAAATTTCTAAGCTGACAGGAGGTTTATTTTATAGGGCAACCGATCCGGGACAATTGGAATCTGTATTAAATGATATAGATTTATTAGAAAAAACTTTTGTTACATCTAAACCAAGAGTAGTCATGGAGTCACGCTTTGACTTATTTTTAATTCCAGCACTCTTTTTATTTGGATTAGATCTTCTCTTACGTGCACTCTTATGGAAGTACTATATATGAAAAATTTAAGCACATGGATAGTTGCTTTTAATTTTATTATTTTAATAGCATTTATTGCATACGTTTCTATAAAGTTTATTGAGAAAAAAAAGATCAATGACTTATTAGAAAAATTTCCTAATCTTAAAAAATCAATCACTATTTTTCCTCCGTACTACACTCGAATAAGAGTGATTGTATATATACTATTTCTTTTTTTATCCTTGATCTCACTCTTGAATCCATCCTTTGAAGAGGAAAAGGTCAATGAAAATTTAGATTTAAAAGGAGTGGATATCCTTTTTCTTGTAGATGTAAGCCTTTCTATGAATGCGGAAGAAAATGGTATCACAAGACTTTCTAGATTCAAAGAATCTGTGCTTTCTGCACTGCCCTCACTTGCTGGGAATAGATTTGGAATGATCACATTTGCTGGGACACCATTTTTGTATTGCCCTATGACATCAGATCCTGGAGCTTTTTCAGACTATGTGAGGGGTATTGAAACCGATATGATTCCCGATACAGGAACGAATATAAAAAAAGCATTTGAGAAAAGTGAAGAAATGCTTAAATCTTCCAAAGTGTACCGCAATAGAATTTTAGTGCTGGCAACTGATGGGGAAGACATGAAAGAATCTCTTCCATCTAATCCATCTGCTGATTTGATTATTTTGGGAATAGGTAGTACAGAAGGAAGTTTTATTCGATACAAAGATGAGACTACCGGACTCTCAGGCTTTATTACAAAAGAAGGTAAGCTTTCTGGAGATGTAAATGATCCCATGCTCATAAAATCTGCACTCAATGAAGAATATCTCAAAAAATTAGCCTTTAAATTCAATTCTGAATATGTTAATGTAACAAGAAATCCAGGTGGGGCAGACATCATACACGAGAAAGTTTCAAAAATGGAAAAAAATACAGAGAAAGTTCTCCAAAATATTTCTAAAAAAGATGGATACCAGTACTTCTTATTCCCCGCTCTTATTTTTCTATTCATTGATTTAACTCTTTTGGAACTTTATGCAAAGAAAGGAAAATAGTGCTTGGGGGACTTAGCTTTTTCACTTATCATTCCAACATACAATGAGAGAGAAAATCTTGAAGAGCTTATCTCAAAATCCACAAATATATTAAATAAACTTAAAATAAAATATGAAATCATTATAGCGGATGATAACTCTCCTGACCAAACATGGAAGCTAGCAGATGAAATATCAAAAGACTTTCCATGCATTAGGGTACTTAGAAGATTTCGAAATAAGGGACTCACACCATCCGTCCTTGAAGGTATGGAGACGGCATCTGGAAATATTTTGGGAGTGATGGATGCTGATTTGCAACATGATATATCCGTACTCCCTCAAATGTTAGAAGAATGTAAGATGCACGATCTTGTGATAGGAAGTAGGTATACTGATAGTAGTACTAAAAATTCTCTATCACTTCCTAGAAAATTACTCTCTAAATCTGGAACTTATTTTGCGAGAATTCTCTTGGGTTTGAAAATTTCAGATCCACTCTCTGGGTATTTTCTTGTAAAGAGAGAGGTGTTTAAGGAGCTTTCTTCAGATATAAATGCTAAGGGTTTTAAAATACTTCTGCAAATTTTGGGTAGAAATAAAAATTTAAAAATCAAGGAAATTCCATACTCTTTTTCAGAGCGAAAAAAAGGATATACTAAGCTAAATGATGAAGTTGCTATAGATTTTTTATCTGAACTATTTAGCTTACGATTTAAAAGAAAAGTATCATCCCGATTTGTGAGATATAGTATCACTGGATTTTCAGGAGTATTTATAAATCTATTTGGTCAAAGTATAAGTCAATACATTTTAGGTGTAGATACGATTAGTTATGCTAACAAAGAATTCTCACTTCCTGGTATTTCTGTCACCATAGGTTTTTCTTTGAGTGTGATTAATAATTTTTATTGGAACAATCGTTGGACTTTTCGTGATAAAAAAATAAGTGGAATCTATGCTAATGTACGGGGACTTATAAATTATTTTATTATTACATGTGTTGGTTTTTTAATCCAATTCTCGGTTTGGAGATTTCTTATTGACGTTTTTCTAAATTCATTTGGATATTCAGAAAAGTTTACATATTTAGCCAATTTGGTTGGAATACTCTCTGCAACTACTTGGAATTATTATGTAAGTAAAAATTTCATGTGGAAAATAGAGTAAGTGCCTCTTCAGGAAAATTACAAACATTTAAGTAGTACAGAGAAGATTATTTTACAGATTATCTCTATTGGGTATAAAGGTGTAAGTTTTAAAAAAATATACCAGTACTTTTTAGATTTTTCTCTAGAAATAAAAAGTAAACATGAGCTTCCCTCACAAGAGTTAAAAACTATTTTACAAAAATTAGAAGACTCCTTTTTCTTGGAGACTGATGTAAGGTCTAACTATATTTGCAATCCAAATATCTCAGAACTTATATTTAGAGATACATTTGGTAACAATCATTTTATAATACTATCATCTCTAATTAAGTATGACATTCTAAATCGAAAAGATATCCAAGAAGAAGATTTTCTCACCTATGGAAAAATCCAAATCTTTCGTGGATCAGAAGATCTCTTCTCTCCATTCCAAAAAAACTCTTATCTCAATGATAAGAAAGAATATTTTCTTGGACAAATTTTACAGGAAATAGTGAGAGATTTTGATCCTGATTTTATGGATTCAGTTAAAATTCATCCAGATATAAAGCAAAAAATATACAAAAGTTTATTACTATCTATTTTCAATGGGGAATTACCAGGAGATAAGAAATTAGAATACATTCACTCAAAAAAAATAGAATTTAATGAAACTACATCTGTCCTATATGAGTGTTTATTTCTATTGCTCCGTATAGATAAAAAATCTTCTATAGAATTTCCAATTTTTAACACAGATCTATTTCAATTTCATATTTCTCTTTGGAGACCATACTTACCTCATCTCTCTAAAACAATAGGAAGTAGTACAATTGAGCCTTTTATTCCTTTCAAAGATCTCATGAAAAAAAAGATTGAAGGAGACTATTTAGCTTTTCTTATTCTTTTTAATTTTCTCAGGAAGGGTAGTGATGATAACTATACAAATGCATTATCATATTGTGAGTTTATTTCCACACAAGTGAGCCACACTTTTTCTAAAGAGTTTCAGCTCTGGGCAAATTTTTTGCAGTATATACGAGAGCCATCCTTCTTAAAACCCATACCTGATGCATCGATTTTACAATCAAATTCCATTTGGTCTTATATTTCATTTTTATTGGTCTCACTCTGGCTAGGTGTATCCGTTTCGGAAACCTTGTTGGAAAAAAGTTTACAAGAAGCAGATATGTATTACGAAAAAGAACTGGATTGGTTTTCTTTCCAAGTTTACTCTATTCTAGATACAATGAATTACACTTCAGTTCCATTAGAAAAACTCAACTTTTTAAAAGATTCTTATATTTCTCTTTCCACCATTTATAAACAAGTGACACCCTGGCAAAAGGTACTAGCGTCCCTTTCTAAGATTCATGAAAATAGAGAGAATAAAAAAAAGGTTAGGCTTATTTGGGAAGTTCATATTGACCCTATCACTGAAGTAGTACACTCTGTAATCCCCAAAGAACAGATTTTATCAAAAATAGATGATTGGTCTATTGGAAAAATAGTTCCATTAAAAAATATACTAACACACCCAGAAAAATATCCATATCTAACAAAAAAGGATATAGAAATTGTCAGTCATACCAGCCAAAAAACCAGTAACTTACAGGGGGACATCTCGTACTCAATTGATTTAACTCAACCAGAATTTTTAATTGGGCATCCCCATATCTATTCTGGAAATGAAAAAAAGCCCATAGAAATTCTAAAAAAACTTCCAGGGCTCTTTATACAAAGGAGTAGTACAGAATTCTTTCGACTGTTTCTATATCCCATTCCATCTAAAGATAGCCAATACAGACTAATCAAAGAATCTGAAAATCATTATTCGTACTACAAATATTCAGAGGATACATTAAAAATATATGAAGCACTTGGAGATTTAGGAGTAGAATTTCCCTTGGATGCTGAGCGGGATTTACTCCATACTCTAGGATTGCTCTCCGATAGCATTTCTATCCAATCAGATTTTCAGATGAGAGAGTTGTCGTCGATTCCAGAAATTCATCATTCCGGAAAAATTACCCTTCGCATTCTGCCCTTTCATACAGGAATTTCAATACTTCTCTGTATCAATCCATTTCATTCCAATGAAACATGGTATACCCCTTACAGTGGTTCTCTCCAAATTGTAAGCGAATCAGAGGGGCAAAAGAGGAATATTCTCAGAAACTTTCGTACAGAAAAAGAGAATCTAGAATTCATAATAAATTCATGTAGTACTCTTTCTCTTGCTGAACATCCATCTGATTTTTTATATAGAATGAGTACGCCCCTTCAGTGCTTAGAGTTTATGCTGGAGGTGGAATTACTTGGAGATAAAGTCGAGCTAGAATTTCCAGAAGGAAACCCTTTCTCTATTTCAGGAAATATCCATTTTCCTTCCGTTCATCTCAATATCCAAGAAAACTCAACTTTTTATAACTTACGGGGATATGTAGAAATAAATCCCAATAAAAATATAGAAATTCATTCTATCTTTGCAAGACTCCCCAAATCTATAGAAAATTTTCTACCTATGGAAGATGGCTCTTATCTTTGTCTTACGGATGATCTATATGCTATATTCAAAGAATTGCAACTGATATCTATCTCAAATAAAACAGAAATACTTTTTTCATCTCTGAGCATTCCTGTAGTAATGGAACTATTGCGTCCATTCCCCTATGTTTCGTACGACAAATCATGGAATGAAAAATTTACTGCCTACACTGCATTGCAAATGAGCCACCCACCCCTACCAATTGGTTTGAAAGCTTCTCTTAGATCGTACCAAAAAGAGGGCTTTGAATGGATCATGCGGTCTTTGGAGTGGGGGGCGGGTGTGTGTCTTGCAGATGATATGGGACTGGGAAAAACTATCCAAACCCTAGCAGTTTTACTGGCACATGCACCCCAGGGACCTAGTATGGTTGTAGCTCCTACTTCTGTGATGTATAATTGGGAAAAGGAAGCAAAAGAATTTACTCCTGATTTACAAATTCATATCTTTGGAGGAGTGGAGAGAGAGAAGATTCTGGAATCTCTCCAGCCATTTGATTTGTTGATCTGTTCATATAGCGTACTACAAAATTCAGAAAATGCAGAAAAATTATCCAGAGTACAATGGAATATCGTACTACTTGATGAAGCCCAAATGGTAAAAAATAGCTCATCCAAGCGTGCTGAATCTGTTTTATCCCTTAAGTCGCTTCATAAAATACTTACAACGGGTACACCAATTGAAAATCATCTGGGGGAACTTTGGTCACTCTTCCACTTTTTAAATCCAACACTCTTTGGCACCAAAACAATGTTTAAGAGAAAATTTGTAGATCCCATCCAAAAGTATGGAGAAAAAAAGGCTTCAGAGCGTTTACAAAAACTAGTTTCCCCATTTATTCTCAGGAGATTGAAAAAAGACGTACTACTAGAATTGCCAGGGAAAACAGAGATAATTTTACATGTTGAACTCAACACCCAAGAACGGGAATTTTATAATTCTCTGAGATCCACTGTTCTAATCAAACTTTCAGAAGAAGAGCTCCCTGAATCACAAAAGAGAATCCAAGTTCTCTCTGAACTCATGAAGCTGAGAAGAGCCTGTTGTCATCCTAGTTTAGTGGATCCTTCCATTGCTTGGGAGGGTTCCAAGTTTTTATTGTTCCAAGAAATCATAAGTGAGCTTTTGGAAAATAATCATAGAGCACTTGTTTTTAGTCAATTTGTAGATCACCTTTCCTTATTAAGAACTTATTTCCAATCTCAGGGAATTCCTTTTCAATACTTGGATGGATCTTCATCACGGGCATCCCGAATCAAAAGTATGGAGGACTTCCAAAAAGGGGTAGGTGATGTATTCCTCATAAGTTTAAAGGCTGGTGGTTCTGGGTTGAATCTAACGGGGGCTGACTATGTTCTCCACATGGATCCATGGTGGAACCCCGCAGTGGAAGACCAGGCTTCTGATAGAGCCTATAGAATGGGTCAAAAGCACCCTGTAACCATCTATAGATTGATCACAGCCAACACAATAGAAGAGTCTATCTCATCACTCCATGCAAGAAAAAGAGATCTTGCTGGGAGCATCCTAGAGGGTGTGGGGGGAAAGATGTCTCTCACTTCAAAAGAACTTGTAGATTTACTGGAAGATAGGTAGATTGGTAACCATGCGTCCCAAAATTTTACTAAAAGAAGAAATTGAAGTCTCCCTCAAAAACTGCAATCAATGGAAATTAGGGTCAGATGGAATTAGAAGAGAGGTATCATTTTCTACTTATTTGGATGGATTGGAATTTGTTAAAAAAGTGGCTTTTCTCTCAGAAAAACTCAACCATCATCCGCAAATTGTATTAGAATACAAATGTGTTACAATTGTATCTATGACCCATGAACCTTTAGGTATCACAGAATTGGACTTTCAACTTGCGAAAGAAATTGACTTACTAATAGTTGCGTAATCTAAAGCCATCAAATGATGGCTCAGTACTATGAAAAGTTGTAACGATCCATATTGTCATTGAATCGGTAACCAACTCCCCAAATTGTTTCAATCCATTCGGGATGGACAGAATTTTTTTCTAGTTTAGAGCGAATTCGTTTTATATGACTATCTATCATTCGTTCGAAACCATCCCATTCAACTCCCCAAATAGCTTCTAATATCATCTCTCTTGAAAATACTTTTCCGGGTGATGATGCCAAAAGATGAAGAATATCAAACTCCTTTCGGGAGATATTGATAATCTGGTCCTTTACATTGACTCTTCGTCGTACGGGATCTATTTTCAGAGGTCCACGGATGATCTCTCCATCACTGGTGATGGTAGATCTGGCAAAAGAATTTTTAGATACAGAGGCATCCCAACGTCTAAAAAATACGTCCACCCTGGCTTTTAGCTCACGAATTGAAAAAGGCTTTGTGATATAATCATCAGCACCTAACTCTAAGCCCATTACTCTATCTATCTCTTCCGTTCTAGCTGTGAGAATAAATATAGGAGTGGCATCGTCACCTTTACGGATTGTACGACAAATATCAACACCATCCATATCGGGTAGACCTAAGTCAAGTATCAGAAGATCAGGTCTTTCATCCTTATATGCTTTTAAACCTGCTTCTCCATGATTGATTACAATCGTCTGGTACTGTGACGAATCCAAAGATTTTTTTAAAACGTTAGCGGTATCCTGCTCATCTTCTATGATTAAAATTTTTCTCATTTGATAATCCCCAGATTTAGCGCTTACCGGTAGCTCGCTTGTATGTTTGTTTGTGCGTTGTTTATTTGTTTTCACGGTATTTAGGATTTCTTGAACGACTCTTTTAAATCAGTCAAGGAAAAAATATAAAAAATAAATAAAAATTATTTAATAATTCCTATAAATACGCCCTTGTGCCACTCAAAAAAATAGGTTAGATAACTGAGTAAATATTTTATTGCTTAAAACAGCTTTTACATAACGAATTATTACTTCTTTTGAGGGGATAGATATCAATAAAAGTTCACATACAAATTATTGGTTCTTTTGGCTGGTTATTATTTTCATTTTTGAGTTAATTAATGTAATTCGATTCGGTATTTATGGAAATTTATAAATATTTTTGGTAAATTTTAATAATTAGAATGATTCTAGTATAGAAGAAAACTATTGAACTTTTTGGAAGAAAATTACATGGCATTCCTGCAAAAAGTCAGTTTTTACAATTTTATTCGCAACAATACTAGGCTTTTTTCCGCGTGCCGGCGGAAAAAGATAGTTATTGCAGTTGCGTCGTACATTTAATATTCAAAAAAATATACATTGTATTGATTTTGAAAGAACTGTAAGAAATAAACTCCTACAGTTCTGAACATTCTTTAGTCTTTAAACGAAAGAGACAAAGTTTGGTTAGATTTTTTAGAGATCGGATGGTGTATTGAAATCCACCGCAAACCACAAAACAAGGGTTGCTCCACCATTTCCATCTTTCCACATAGCGGGTCCCATAAAGAGTTGGGGAGAAACTTCACGAATTTCATCTCGGATCATGGTGATAAACCAAGGATTTTCTGGTTGGTCATAGTCTAAAAGAATACATGGTTTGTAATCTATGACAGAGTTCACTACCTTTGTTTCGAAGGGGAACCAATCAAAGCTGGATGTCAAAACTTTTATTCGATTGATCCCTCTTCCTTTTTGAGCACTCAAGGGAAAGAAACTTTTTCCATCCCACGGAAAGAAGTTGGCAGAGGAAACAAACTTTAGTGCATCAAATGCAGGAGTGTTGTCTGTATATCTAACTGTGAGCATTCTGCCCTTAGGTCTTCCATTGAGTACGCTGAGATCCTGGGGAACTGTACCTGATCTATATATTGATTCTAAAGTGTCTGCATCTAGGTTGGAAAGGGAATCTAGGGAATATTGTTTTTGTGTGGTGGTTTGTGCCATATAAGCATCTCCTGATTTTTACTCTATTTTAAAGAGTATTCTATGCCTAGTAAATCAGAAAATTAGAATACTACTAAAAATTATAAATAAAAAAATAGAGCGGATGAATTTACATAGTAGGAGTTTTTAATTCTCCAACGGGACTAATTGGGATATTAAAAATCTTTATCACCCAATTTTTCTTGAAATACTATCAAAGTTTAAATTAAATAAGTTCAGAAAACTTATTCATTTTGAACGAAAGTATTTTTTCCCTTTGAAATTTCTAAAAGTATAGGACAGAGCATCTTCTTTTTCAAGATAATCTGTGGGAAGGGGAACTTTGCCGCCACCCCCAGTTAGGTCTACCACATAGTTGGGAATGGTGATCCCACTCATGTATCCCCGGAGGGACTTTATAAGCTCCTGTCCTTTGGAAATTTCAACTTTGAAGTGGGAACTACCAAATACATCATCACATTGGTGGAGGTAGTAGGGTTTGATACCAAAGTTTACAAGTTTATAATTCAAATCACGGAGAGCCTCAGTTGTATCATTGACTCCCTTTAGTAAAACACTTTGGTTTAATAGTACTACATTTCCTTTCTGGATGAGTCTATGGATTGCAACCTCTGCATCTCTTGTGAGTTCATTGGCATGGTTGAAATGAGTTACAAGGTACAATGGAAAATGGGAGTGGAATACATTTACCAATTCATCTGTGATCCGATAGGGAAGGGTCACCGGATACCTTGTATGGATTCGAACTTGGTTTATATGGGTGATTTCCTTCAGAGAACCCAAAAGGTAATCCAATTGGTTGTCAGAGAGGGAGAGGGGATCCCCACCCGAGAGAATGACTTCCTTGATCTCTTTGTGAGATTGGAAGTATTCCAAAGCTTTTTCCCAATCTTCGTTTCGGGGTGTGGAACTGCTTTCGCCCACCTTTCTCTTTCGGGTGCAAAATCTACAGAAAACAGCACACATGTGAGATAGATACCAAAGGGCTCTATCGGGGTACCTATGAGTTACACCTTTTACTGGCATATGGGTTTCTTCTGCAAGAGGATCCGCTACTTCGTTGGGTTGTTTGGTGAGCTCACCCGATGCTGGCACGATTTGGCGTCGAATGGGGCAATTTGGATTCTTTTTATCAACTAAAGATAAGTAGTACGGTGTTACAGCAAAATCAAAAAATTCATCAGCATCTTTGAAAATAGAAATTTCTTCTGGTGTGAGTTCAATTTCTTTTTGAAGTGTTTCCAGGTCTTTGATTCGATTTTGGATTTGCCACTTCCAGTCTTTCATCTTTAAAACTTACCGAGCCTCGGTATGTTAAATTTACGGGAAATTCTTTCATCCGCTTTTTTTAGATTCTCTTTTGCTAGGGCAATTGTAATTCCATTGTCTAACTCTATTTTCAGAATTTCTGAATTGGAATCTCGAAAGGTTGCTTCCATCTCTTTTATGGAAGTCACTTCTTTATCTTCCACTGATTTGACAATTTCCAAACCTAAACTGTGATACCCATTGTTGATCTCATCGGGGAGCACTTGTAACAGAATGAGAATTCTCCCCTTTCCACCCATCTCGTGGTGTTTGTGGTAATCAGCAAGATAGACCAATTTCTTATCCACTCTGCCCCGCCAGTTTTGACCCCATTCTCTCAGTAAAAATTCGGAGAGTTCGGTAAATAAAAATCCACCCCGAATGGTGTAGTTGGGAAGCTTTCCAAAGGAGTGCATATAGGGAATTTTGATAGATTTCTGTGGGAATGCTTTTAGGGGAAGTTTGAGGGAGATTTCCATTTTATCACGAAGAATCTTTGTAGGCACCTTGTTTCCCTTTGAAAACCCCAGGCCAAATCCTGAATGGGCAATAAAAGATAGAGACTGCTTACCATAGTCGGGGTGCTTAAAATATCCCTGGGAATCAATTTGGTATCCCCCATATTCCAAGATGATATCGTTTATTTTCAATAGGGATTCCACACCAGAATATGCCAAAATCTCAGCCACCAAAACACCTTCTTGGTCTTTTTTTAATCCATAGTACTCTCGAGTGGCGTCATCAGCTAGGGGTCTAAACCGAAAACCTTTGTGGGGAAAGGGAGAACCTTTTTTAGAGAGTGTTTCTACAAAACGATTGATGATAAACCCTGGTATCCCTTTTCCAATATTTTTATTTGTGGAAAATCTATAGAGGATTCCAGAGGGTTTTTCAGATTCTAAGATGATCTCTCCAATGCCCTCTAATTTTTCGTTGGAGTTGATATTTAAAAATGGTAGCTCTGTATGACCCATGGTGTATGTTTCCATATCCATATTTGTGATACGACCTTTGGATGTTTGAAGGCTACCATAGTTGTCTGTTTGGACAATAGATACTTGTTTACCAATATCATTTTTATCTAAGAATGTGACCTGTTTTACATCTTCTAGATAGGAATCATCCTCAATACTTAAGATTGCTAAATTTGATTCGTAGTCAATTTTAATTGGTTTTGCTGGCAATGGATTGACTGTAGAATATTTTCTAACTTCAATAGAGGTGTAGTACTCTAGATTAGATGCTAAGGTTAATATTTTATTTTCACCAACTAAAATTCCAACAGCTTCCAAGTTTACGGGTTTTTTCATTTGCCATGGGTACATGAAATTTGGAGATTGGGTGGTTATTTTTATTTGGAGTATACTTTTTTTTAGTTCATCAGATTCCATTGAAAATAAATTTATTTGAATGAAGAGAAAACAAAAAAAAGTGATACGAAAAAAATTTTTTGATTTGATTAAAGGTTGCATGTCAATTCTCTCCTATCCTACTTACTACCCGTTTTGGGTTGAGGATTGTCGGTCGTACTATCCATCTGGTAAATCTTTTTGATTTCTCTATCCGCTTTGGATGCACTGTCTTTTTTGATCAATAGATAGGTGCTTATATCTCTGAATTTAAATTTATAAAAAGGAGATTTACTTTTTTCTATAACTTCTTTTAGATGTTGGATATTTTTAATGGGAATATCATCTACTGATTCTAAGATCATATTTAGATAGTAACCTGCCATTGAGTTGATGGGGTGTGCAAGCTTTCTATAAAAAATAATATCTTCTGTGATCTCCCCACGACTCAAGTCATCTTCAATAAAGTAAAACATTCGGTATAAAAAAAGACTGCCTCCTTGGGTCTCACTGTTTCGATTCCATTCTTGTAGGAGATCACGTGATACTGGTTGAAAGAGAAGGCCTCCTAACATAACATACTCAAATGGCTGATCGTACTTATGACGTAAAAAATCAAACTCTTTCATTTTTTTTGCTGGGAATCCAATGTCAACAGTAGTACCATTTCTAAATACTTTCAGATTTATCATTTCACCAGAATGTTTGTTATCCACAATTTCAACAAAGTCTACACGGGAGTCTTTATCATAACTAACGGTTCCATTTCTACCTATAGCTAAGCCGTCAATTTCATAGACCAAATCATCTCTTTCCAAAAATCCAAAAGCACTCCCACCCCTGAGTACCTTAGTGATAAACACCCCACCAATTTCTTCGGGTATTTTTTTGAGTTTGCGAAAGGCATTGCTAAAGGAATTTTGTGTACGCACTCCGAGCTCTACATATCCATCATATTTTCCATCTTCAATATCTTTGAGGAAGTAACGTATTACAGAAGTGGGGATGAGATATCCTATATTTTCACCCCTAGAGGCAACTTGAAAAGCAACCCCGACTACTTTATTGTTTTGGATAGCGGGGCCACCCGAATTTCCTGGATTGATAGCAGCATCTACTTGTATTACCATGTGGCTATCCACTTGGGAGTGAGCATAAGTAGATTGTTCTTTTCGGGAAACAATGCCTCTCGACACTGATATTTTGTCACCCCCAATTGGGTACCCAACTACATTCACTGGTGAATTGAGGGCTGGGATTTCTCCCAGTTCAAAAACGTGGGCATCATCGTAAAAAGTGGAATCCAGAGCTCTGAGCATGGCCAGATCACAGTCATGTGCAATGTGCTCAATCTCTACCTCATACCAGGTAGTTTGGTTGTGCCTCTGGACTTGGATATACTTTGCATTGGAGACAACATGTGCATTTGTTACTATTTTATTCTTTTCAATGATAAACCCAGTTCCCGTGCTCTGTCGCAATTGGGTGCTCATCCAAGGAGAAAATGCGTCGAACCCCTGGGAATAAACTTTTATTTGTACTACTCCTTTTCTGATGCTCTCAAAATCTTCAGAATTGGAATGAACTGTCCCGTGTAGAACAAGTAAGAGAGATAAGAGGAGAAATTTAATTTTCATAATTGCCTTTTTTTGAGAAAAGAATCGTACTTTTGGATTTTTCTTTACAACTAGAATGAACCATTTAGAATCGTGACTGAGACAATGTTTTCACTTTCATATTAGGTCTCAACAGAAAAAAAATAGATACAACGCAAATGACTCAAAACTTCCAAATCCTACTACCAATCACTGCACTTTTATTCCTTTGTGTAATTCTTCTTGCCTCCGTACTCCGCAGACCTTTTACATCTACCAAGATAACCTTTTTCTTCTTTTCTATTTTCTTCTTAGTGTGGAATCTATTAGAGATAGTCATTCGAATTTCTCCTGATGGGGGAGGGTTTACACTCACGCGAAGTGTTCTGTCACATCTTACACTTTATGCCCTTTCTATTTCAGCCCTTCACTTTCCTTTTTACAGCCGAAGGGAAACTACTAGTTCCTTTTTTATAGCATTTATTGGTGGAATTGGGTATCTGGTGATTCTTTTGGTTTTATATGTCCCCACCGTAGAACAACAGTTCCCAGTGGAGGCTAAATTCTATTCCAAAATAATTTTTTATCTCTCAAGATCCTTTGATTTGATCTGTATGGTTTCTGTACTTGCTACGGCTTTTTTCAAATTGACAAGTACCGTTCCAAAGTTACGAAATGCATTGTACACGGGGCTAGGTTTGGTTTTTGTAACTACTATTTTGGTGGGTATTTACAATTTTGAACTCAATCATAACAAAGACTTATTGAGTTCAAGCACTTTGGTGTTATATCTTGACTTGCTATTATTGATATTCGTGGGGATATCGGTATTACAATTTAAGGTTCTATCTTTTTATCCCGGTATTCTTTCTATTTTTCAAAATGGGGAAATACCCAAACTTATGATCCAAAAAACAGCTTCTGCCAACCAATCAGGAGCTGCTCAATTAAAAGAAGAACTTTGGAGATTTTATGAAGCCGAGCATTGGTCTGGATTTTTAAGTGAGTTTTGGTTTGGTATCATTGTGGATGAAACATTGGGAAATGCTTTGTTGCATGGTGGAAAGCGTGCTGATGATGAATTGATAGTCCAAATTTTTGAATCAAATAAATTTTTGGATTTTTATGTAATAGATATGGGAAAGGGTTTTGATCCTACTTCGTTAGATTCTCTAGAAGAAGGAGATATCAATACTGGAAAAGGTATTTATATTCTAAAGAAACTCTTCCAGGTAGATTGGAATTTCTT
>JACCDP010548306.1_pt1 | contig 17421 bp, 15 predicted proteins | sample 7445841 | NCBI WGS metagenome assembly JACCDP01 (sample SAMN15323441, study PRJNA562643) | freshwater metagenome | isolation source: river surface water | place: USA:Blue River Watershed | collected 2017-08-17 | reverse complement strand
TATTAACATATAATTTAATATACTGTATACCAGAATGATTATCAATATTGAAAGATGGTAATTTGTTATAATTATCTATTTTTTGTTTTTTAAACCATTTATATAACTTTTCAACATCATATATGTAAAAATTATTTTTATCAAAAGGGTTTTGATTTTCTTGTACTTTACCAGTTTGAATTTCATCAATATATAATTGAGGATCCGTACACAAAAAGTAATCATAATGACATATTGATATAATGTTTGTATATTCTATAGGTTCAAGACTAAATTGATCTGTGACTAAATATCCTTTATCATTTAATATTTGCAAAGTATCTTTTTTTTCTTCATTTAATTTCATAATTTCGATTTCTAGATTTTCTTTAGTTATAATGTCCTTGTCACATATATATCTTTTATTACCTATTGATATAACATAATTAAACCATTCATATCTGTATTTAAATACATTTCCACCACCTTTCTGGTTTCTGCGTTTTTGTTTAGTCATCTATATATAACAATCTATCTTTTTTCAGGCTTAACATATTCCATATCTAGGACCTTGAAAATGTCTTCCTCCGATTTTACACCTGCATTTATATCAACAGCATCTTGATTACTAATCTTATTTTTAAATCCATATTCACTCAATGATAATCCTTTCTCAAGTGCCTTGTTTCGCATGACTATATTGAAGTTATAGGACCCTGTAAAATAGAGCATTGCGAAGTAATAATAGCTATCATCTGCAACAAGTATATCTATTCTCCTTGCTACATTAGCAATTTTGCATATTCCCATAAACTTATTAACACCGCTAGCAAGTACTTCCAATATATATCCCTCGTCTTGCATTTGTTTTATAGAATCCTTCAATTTCAATTTAGGATGGTTTTTTATAAGGATGTCAATATCACCTATCAGCTTGTTCTTCCTTCTAAAACTACCTACCATACAGTATTCAATAGTCTTGTCAACTTCTTTCAGTTTCTTGGCAATATATTTGTTATGCACTGATGCCTCTTTATATGGTATCTTCTCTAACAAATCATCGTAATACTGAAGACCAATTTGTTGCTTGGCGTTGAGTAGACCGGCATTTTCAGGCAAGTATAGGTCTTCAAACTTACTAATTTTTTTCGTCAATTCCGTAATTTTAGCAGGACCAACGCCATAGATATTCATCAACTTGTTTTTGAGAACATATTTTTCATCTTGTAGAATTCTCTCCACTTCTTGTATTGTACCTGTCTTGAAATACTCATCTATTTTGTCATGTATCTTCTTACCAATTCCGGGCAGTCCTTCAATATCAGCTACACTACTTACTTTCTCCAAATTATTCAGACTATTGATAGCATTCTTGTAAGCCTTAACCTTGAAAGTTTCTTTATTCAATTCCTCATAATCCATAATGATATTCAGCTTCTCTATAATAACAGCCTTATGATCTATAGCTTTCTTTGCAACTCCCCTAGGCATTTCTGCTTTCTTATCTATAATAAGAAAGAATAAAAATCAATTTTTATTCATCTAACCATAAATCTAATTTATTATGATAATCTTCATCTATTGTAAATATGATAACACCACAAGCCTTCAACACATTTCTAACAACATCGTCATTTATTTCCCCTTCAACAGCATATTCCACTATACCTATGTGGCCTAATATCATATCATAATATTGTTTGATATAGGGTATTTTTTGTATTTTGAGTTTCCTTGTATTTGCAATATCAATGATAATCTTGAATTTAGTATCATTACCATATTTCATAATAAACATTTTATCAACTACCAAGTCTATTTTGACATCAAAAAACTTTTTCATATAATGCTTGATGCCATTTCCTTCAACATAGACTACATAATGTTCTTCATCCAATTTATTATGAAGATAATAAGCTTGCTTTCTATTATTTATTTTCCCGTGCAAGAAGCCACCAGCAAGCAGATATTCTTGCATATTTCTTCATAACTATTATCATCATATCTTCTTAAATACACACCATCTGTTTAAGAAACTGAATTGTTTTTGCACTGCATCTTTATCCAATTCTAATATATTTTTGTGGAGAGCATCCTTTACATTGTCGTCATCCGGAACAGATTGTTTAATTTTATTAAATGTCTCCGAGAATAACTCGCTCTCCACTAAGGTCAAATTATGCTGTTTGCATTTATCTATCAGCAGTTCATATGATACTACATATTCTGCGATGAATTTATTAGTAGACTCAATAAATACATCTATCTTTTTGTTATATTGATTTTGCGTATTTTTATTGAAGCGCCTGATGATAGCCCATACTGGGATACCTTTATCAACCTCCCCCAGAACTTTCTTACCTTCTATGACATCTCCGCCAGCATCTTCTATAGCATCTTCGACAACTTTGCCATCCATGAAAGTGCAGAAGAAGACACCATCTTTCTTTAATAAATAACTCACATTGTTAAGGAAAGTATCCAATGTCTCCTCTGACTTGAAGAAATAGTGAATACCAAACATACAGGAGCAGGCGTCAAAGCCATTTGCACCCTGGCCTGCTATATGAGCGTAATGCTTCTGCAAATTACCTTTCTTCTTATTTAGCACTAGTTTCAAGATATTAACACTTTCCTGATCGTTTATAGACGCCGAACATTCACCATCCATAATAGATTTACCACAATCTCCTGCTGCAAATACAATATCAGTGTATGTAACTTTGTCATTATCAACACGTTTTATGAACTGGTTCCTCCTGTTAAGCATGCGACTATAAGCACCAGAACGTGGCCCATAGATATTATTCTTCACCAAATCTATACCTAGCACAAACTTATAGCCATTGTCAAGCCACCTAGGCATATCTCCTGCTTCACCACAAGCCAATTCTACAAGACTGCCCTTATTCTTGGGCTTTGCATATAGCATCCGCTTTATACCATGATTATGAAATTGCAACATATTATATGATAGCAGAGCTTCTCGCGGGATATTCCTAGAATAATAAATGTCATCAGTCTCCAACAATCTTTCATTATCAGTTTCAGGGACATCTTTATTATAAACTGGCTCATTGCCTATTATCATAGCCTCTGATACTGGATTGTGTATAGAACGCCATATGTTTATTGCAACGCTCAAATCATTTGCAGTCTTGGATAGTTCACCCATCTTATATACGCGTGTCTTGTCCTCCCTAATACGCATAGGAACCCAGCGCATAGATACAGGGATACGCTCATCCCAGTTGTATCTGAACTCTACTATGTTATCTGTCTCGAACTTCTCACCATTTTCGCATCTGGTTTCTCCTGAACCAGTCAATTTTACAAGTGATTTTTCAACGCCTACAGTGTAATATACTGTAGGTCTGAAAAGCTTTGGAATATACGCAACTTTCTTTTCTTTGATAGTATTTCGATAATCTCTGTCATAATGTATTTTTAAAGCTTCATCAATAGTATAATGTTCCCATTGTGATGCATTGTAGCCTACGTAAAGGAACATTTCCTTGTATCTCTGTCCTTCTATAATGACAGTATTTCCTTCTTTCACCAAGAAATCAATAGTATTCTGCTCTGGTGGCTTCCATTTGAATACACGATCCCATTTTACATTATCAGTCATTTGTACTGGCTTATTTGCATAATAGGAATAGACTGAAAGTTTAGCTGGTGTAAATATGAGACCATCAATGTCATACAGGAACTTCTTATGACCTGTGAGGATTTTCTTACAATCCTTTAAAATATCAGGGTCGTACAAGTGTTCCTTGACAATAAAATCCATAGATGTCTTCGAAGCCTTTATATATTTTTCGGCATTTAGAAGATATTTGTATCTACTGTCGCTTTTCTCATCCATTAATGGAAACTGTGTGACCTTCTTACCACCATAATAGTAAATATCAAAGGCTGCATAAAGACTATTTGCTGAAGAATCTTTACGCTTATGACAGGCTATATATTCTCCATCAATCAATGAGTTATAGATTTCCTTACTAGCCTGTAGACCAGTGTCAACTACTCTATATGTGTTATTGATGAGATAAACTTTACCTTCTGCATCTATATATAACAATATTCTCTCACCGTCTGCCTTCTCTGTGACAGTGTATTCTGAGAGGATACTGACAACGCCATATTCATCTGGATTCAACATATTCACCTTTTCTAGTGTTACAGGTTTCGGTGTAAGTAAAGGAGGCTTTTCTTGTTTCTTGTTGTAAGCTTTTACAAAGATGTCATTTTTCACAAGCGAATGATAGCTGTTTATGACTGTCTGTTGCTGCTGTTTTGTCAGCACATATGTAGTCAGATACAAGGCTTGTTCCATCTTAATGATGGCTGGTATTATATAGTCTTTGGGTGTATTTGTTATATCAAGATAAAACTCGTATCTCTGAGACGCTTTTATTGTTCCAGAAGATTTCAAACTATAATACATATTGTCTGGAATATTTTCTTTGCATTTGGCAATATTGACGACGAATTTTGTTTGATAGGCTTCGTCTGTAAATACAATCCTTTTATTTATTTTGAAGTATTTTCTTGTGTCTTTCCAATTTGCTGGTTCAGTCGCATCTTGTTTATTGGCGAGTTTGATGGATAGTCTGGAGTCAAAGAGGTCAGATATTTCATCAGAAGCTAAGAGTCTTTCTTTGGACCATTCTTGCTGCATTTTCTTATAATTATCTGACATGCAGTACTTGATGATATTTGAAATACCATTGATCTTTAGGATGTTTTCGTCTGAAAATGCCTGCATATATTCGCCCTCAACTGTTTCTGTGTATGCAAAGCTTTTCATAACAGATACGAAATTGAAGTATTCATTTTCAGACCACATAGATGTTTCATTGAAGAATTCTACTAGCCAGTTGCTAGCTTCTTCTTTCAATGAAGATTGCCTTTCTATGATTGAAAATATTAAATGTTCTCTAGATATTTCCATCCCTGTTTATCTAATATACATTTATATAATCATTTTTTATATCTGATTTCGATATATAAATAAAAAATGATATATTCATATAGAATAATGTCATCGAACAAAATGTTTATACCAATCAAGTTTAATACTACAGTGCAGTTGCAGCCTAAAGAAATAACGAATAAGTTCGAGGATTATATATTAAACAAGCTGAGGACGAATTTGGAGAATGTTTGTAGTAAGCATGGCTACATCAAGAAAAATAGCATCAAAATTGTAAAACGCTCTGCTGGTTATTTTAAAGAACAGCATTTTAATGGTAATATTGCATTTGACCTGAATTGTATTGCTGAAATATGTAATCCGGCTCAAGATTCCATTATTAAATGTAAGGTAAAGGCAAAGAATAATTTGGGTTTGTTAGCTGAAGGTATTTATGATGATACTGCTATATTGGAGGTGATTATTCCAAAGATTTCGTCAGGCATTCAGTCAGAAATAAATATAGATACAGTAAATATTGGTGATGAAGTCAAAGTACAAGTATGCGGTAAGAAGTTTACGCTGTATGATAGCAAGATCTCTATTGTTGGCAAAGTCATCAAAGACAAAGATGAGAATATTGTTGTCATTCAGGAAACTGAAGAAGATGAAAAACATGTTGTAGAAGATGATGTAGAGATCGATGATATTCTTATTGATCCTGTATATTTATCAAATGATGATGAAGATGATGATGATATCAAAAAACTTGATATTATTGAAAATAGTAAGATTGGAGGCGAATTAATTGAGCTAGGTGGAGAGCTTGATGAAGAGAAAGATGAAGAAGATGAAGAAGATGATTTTAGTGACGAAGACTTTGATGAAGACTTTGAAGAAGAAGACTTTGATGATATATTTGAAGATACTATTGATGATGTAATTGAAGAGTAAAATGCATATAAGTCATATACTCTTATATGTATACTATGTATGAATAAAATAGAGCTTTGTAAACAAATACAAACCAATATAAACAGGTTATCAAGCAATGAGATTGTTGAAATATTCAAAATAATTAATGAGACTGAAACAACATACACCAAAAATAATAATGGTATATTTTTGAATCTTAATTGGGTAGATGATAGTACATTGAATAAAATAGATAATTATATTAAGTTTTGCATAAAATCACAAAATGAAATATCAAAATATGAATTGATGAAAAATCTTTTAAATGATAGTATTAAGACAAAAGAAAAAGAGCACGAAGATGCTGCTATTTCTCCGGAAATTATTGAATCAAATATTCCTTCTAATAGACAGAAGTTTTCTTCTAGTATGAAGTTTTATTTACTAAAGAAGAAATATATGAAACAAAATAATCAACAAAATAGTACAATAGAAAATGAATTAACATACGAAGAATATGTATTGTGATGGTAAAAAATGATATAGAAAGATATTATCTATGTATATCATGCTACGTCTTTTGGAAAAAGAGTTGCCTCATGCAGGACCCAAGGATATTCTATGGAAATACAAAAGTTATAATGCATATAATAAACATACCCAACATGTTCCTCAAATAGTCGAAAAGCCTGCCAATGAACCTATGAAGGAGACTATTATGGAGACTATTATGAAGCCTATTATGGAGCCTGCCAATGAACCTATGAAGGAGTCTATTATGGAGCCTGCAAATGAACCTATGAAGGAGACTAAAGCAGTAAGGACTCCTAAGGCAGTCAAAGCAAAAAAAGAAACAAGTATCAAACCACTGGACGTTATTTTGCAAGAAACAAATACGTTTCCACACGCAATTGACAAAGTAAAGGGCAAACTCGTAGAGGTATTGTCATTACAAGAATATATTAAGGTGTTTGGTGCGAAAAAATCGGCAGAAATGATGACTGGTATTGTTAATAATAAATGGAATAAGTCTACAGCGCTTTTCTTATCATTTCTATTTGACAAGACTATTGTATATTTGCAAGAAAATATACTGTATAATAAAGAGAAAAATAATGGTGTCATAATTATTTAGGTTTGTAATAAGGTAGCAGCGTAAGCCTTCCATTTTGCAAAAGCACATTTGCAATCACAATACAATTCTGCTGCTTTGTTCCATCTATATCCCTGATATTTAATTCTTTAAATATATCGTTATGGTCGTTTTTTTTCAGAGAGGTACAGTCAATACCTGTTTTCTTACCAGCTGCTTCGCCAATTGTAAAAAGCTTGAAAATATTTATGACATCTTCCTTATTTTTTACTTGCTTTGGCACAAATACGCCCCAAGGCATACTTTCTTGTGTCATATCTAAAGGTATATCAGGATGTTTTCTCCTGACCTTCATCAACTCTTCTTTTTCTCTCTCAGTAGCGTCTCTGTATTTGTTATCATTTTTATTGTATATAACAACATCAAATGTATCTTTCAAATTAAATATGTTGACATAACCCACATATTTATTATCATTATTCTTGAAAGACTTCAATTCATTGCCACGAATTAGCACACCTTGTATGTAGAGGCATTCTGCTATATATTCTAGTGTTTCATCAATTTCATCTTCCATGATTCGGTGCATCATATTGTCAAATGTTTTTGCATCCAAAGAAGAATATAATGCAATTGTTGAATTATTTATATTACCCCTATCAATTTCAAAGCCAAGTTTAAATGCACTTGCCTTTTTGACATCCTTGTCTGACGATTCCTTGTCTTCTTCATAAGCAATACTTACTGTATGTTGTTCTAAAGGTTTGATAGTCATTATATGCAAACCATCTTGATGCGGAATAAGCGAGTATCCGTCAATTAATACATTAGGATACACAGATGCAGCGATTGTTTCATAGAATATTTTGTCATCTATATTTATATCTGTAGATAATTTGGTTATAGGGAGATAATATTTGTTATCTTTGATGGCTTGCAAGACAACTTTTCGCAATAACGTCTGCATATTTATGAGAAGATGCCTATAGGTTTCTTTGCGGTATCCTGAATAATTCATAGTATGCTGCTTTGATAGAGAACATTTTGGCATCATGCTTTCATCATCACCAAAATTATAATTGATTGTTATACCTTGTGATGTAGTTATTGGCACCGGACCTAATTTGAATAATGATTTCGGAAAATAATTGATATTTTTCATCAGTTCACAATCAAGTGAATTGCTATTAATGACCCTGTCTATCTCTTGGCTCTCTGCATATTTTCTTGTGGATATACGCAATGCGTGCAAGTCAATGCTTTCTTTATCCATTGTTGCCATACTGGCATGCATAAATACAGTGACGTTCTTTTCTTCAAAAGGCAATCCCTGATGCCGACAGTTTCTTATGCCTCTCCCAATGATTTGCACTGCTTTGTTGAAGTGATACCATGGCTCAATTAGATGGATTTCTCGTGCATTATAGAAGCTCAGACCTTCGCTAGCTACTGGTGTTATGAGAATGACCTTGATTAAGGAACCATCTTTGTTTGCAGGATTGTTGATTTTTTGTATGAGACCATCAATGGTAGTAGAACCCATAATGTCGCGATTTTCACTTGATAAAATACAATATTTAGGTGTTCTGATACCATCATATTTTGCATGATCTTTGGAGATATCTGCTTTCTCAAGAATATTATTTGTTCCTTCTCTGCTAAATCCTAAATGTTCCAAACAAACTGCAAGTGGTAAAATACCAGACCATATATATCGCGAATATACAACTACAATTCCTTTTGATTTCTTGATGAAATTACAAATATTCATGAATTTTCCAGAGTATTCTCCGAGATGCTCTTCATCTGGCATGAGTGAATTATTATATCTTGTATTATAACGAACGCAAAGAGGGTCTGTATCTTTGGCCTTTGAAAAAAATGTGTAAAATCCTGCTTCACCAATATCCGTATCATATACTATATTCATGGGTTGTAGATTGTTAAATATGTTATTTTCATTAACTCCTTTCAATGTTTCTATCATAGCGAGCTGCTTTTCACCTAATTTACACGGAACAATACCATCTTCAATTTGTTTTAACCAAGCTCTATCAGCTGCAGGCACAGCCTTATCAAAAGGATCAACTGATGGTACATTTTCAAGTATAGGAACATTGCTATATTTGGGACTTAGTTTGAGAGCAAAGGTAAAAGGGTTTTTGCCTTTCAAATAAGAAATATAATTAGATGCCAGATGTTTGATTAATGTAAGCACTGCACCATCTATCTTAACAGAAAGGTTCTCAAAAATGTTCTTGTCAATCAAATCAAATCTCTTATCATTGATGAGTAAAAGATGAAGGAGATCTAGGATATCTCTAGGTTCATTATACATTGGTGTTGCAGATAGTAGAACCAATCTATTATTAATACCATTTGTAAGTGCTGTTTTTAATGCTATAAATACATCCTTGGCATCTTTTTCTGTGCTGCGAATATTATGAGCTTCATCAACAATAATGACTTTATCTTTGACAATTTTACCTGCATTTTCTTCTTGCATAAACTTAGCGAAGGCATCATACGAAAATAATCTATATCTAGATTTGATAAGTTTTTTAAGATTAGCCTTGAGTTTCGTCTTGTCTTCAAAACTAGCTTTCGTTATATTCAAAAGCTTGATATATGTTTCTCCTGTGCATTGATTTGCCAATGTTTCAAAAGTTGTTTCGTCTATATCAAAAATCTGATTCTTGAAACTTGTCTTCAACGCATGAGGCATGATAACCCATATTTTAGGCTCCTGATAAGTATTATGAGGAACCAAAAATCCTTCTGCTAGCGTGATTGCGGAACATGTTTTGCCGACGCCAACACCATGATACAAAAGAATACTTCTATAAGGTGTTCTATATGATATATATTGACTGACAAAATGCTGATAATAAGATGTTTCGAAGATACCGCATAGCTTATCAGACATGTTTTTGAAATCTTCTACAGAATTGATTGGAGGATATTCTGGTATCTGGTGTACTGCAAACTCTTTCAAAGATGCTATTTTGCTAGCAAAATCAGGGTCATCTAAGTCAGGATAATGTAATGTGAACTCTTGATCATCATATTGCTTTTTCTGCTTCGGTTGTTGTGCTTTTATAGGAGATACAGGTTTTGGTGGAGATTTGGGTTTAGGAGAACGAGGCTTTTGATGAGGTTTCTGATTTAGACCTAGTATTTCAGTGCATTGCCTTGTTATATCTTTTAAAATCTTACTATCTTCTCTCAATGTATAATTTGTTTTAGGGTTCTTCCTTTTATTCTTAGACCATTTTTCACAGTCATCTTTGGTTAAAACGAGTTTTCCCATAAACTTTTATTCTATTTACTTCCAAGATTATAAATGATAAATATATAAAAATATAATTATACAAGTAAGTATATCTAATGCGTCTACTAACTTCTCATACTGATTATGATAATACCATAGAAATTGCAAAAAATTTAAGTTGTAATGATTATAATAGGGGTGTTATTTTTCATTGTTATTGGCATGGAGACCTAAATGAAAAACATTATTATTCAATATTATCGTTTTATTACTTCAATATTTTTTTAGATCCTACAAAAAAACATAAAATTATTTTGTGGGTAGAGAACAACACCTCAAATACTTTTAATGCACAAATATCCACATTTGCTGAAATAAAAACATTCAATCTATATCATGAAACAAAAGATATATTTTTCAACTACATATGTGAAAATTCTCAGCTACAAGATCACTATAATAATAATTTGAGTTTTTATTCAGATTATGTTCGGTACATTTTGCTTTATAAATATGCTGGCTGTTGGTTTGATTTGGATTGTTTTTGTTTACGTTCCTTTGACACTCTCTTTTATCATTATGAGAGTTCCATTTGTGTATATCAATGGGAAAAGAGGGACTATCCAAATGGTGCAATATATATTTCTTTGACACCATATTGTGAAACATTTAAGAAAAACATAGAGTATATATTGGCAAAGAACAATAGTTTCGCATTTCCAGAATGTGATTTAAATTTCAATACACCCTTAGATCTACTTGTATTACCTTGTAGCTGGTTTGATGCAGGATGGATAGAAAATCCTATTAGCCCAAGCCTATCTGATATATTTTTTGAAGACAGTGAAATAAAATATGACTTTGAAACATTTTTGAAAGGTGCATTTTGCTTGCACTGGCATAACAGATGGTCTAAACACGTATTTGATAATTCAATTTGTAAGCAATTAGTAAATATCATGATTGACAGTATGAATATAACTGGTTTAAGAAAATAACGTATCTACAATTTAAGAGATGATAAGTGTCATTTTAACCATTTTTAATAAAGAAGCGATTTTAGAAAGAATAATTCAAGCATTATTTAACACATCTTCAGAATTGGTAAGAGAATATATTTTTGTATTGGATGGTTGCACTGACAATTCTGAGGGTATTGTGAAGAAAATGGTAGAACAGATACCAGAAAATAAAACATATAAAATTTTGTATGCAAATAATGTTTATGAAACCAGAGCAAATAATATTGGTTTGAAAGAAGCAACACAACAATATTCATGTATAGTACAAGATGATATGGAAATATTAGAAAAGAACTGGGATAGAAGGATGCTTGCACCATTTCAAGCTTATGACGACATTTTTGCTGTCACAGCCAGGACTGCAGTACAGCTGACAGCAGGTGGAGAGTTCATCAATGGAATAGAAGGTCCAGTAGGACATAATTGTTATCAAAAGAGCAATGTATCAAGGGATATCTTTTATGTAAATCAACTCATTAATAGGGGACCATTATTGTTGGATTCAGAAAAATTAAAGGTACTTAACTATTTTGATGAAACTTTACCAGGATTGATGGGGTGTGATGATGCTGATATGTGTATAAAAGCCTTTACAAAATATGGATGGAAATGTGGATGCTATTGGATTCAATATAATTCACCTTTAGATTGGGGTTCAACGAGAACAGGTGCAAATATTTCTTTTGTAGGAAATACTATGGAATTGAACTTAAATGAGGTATGCAGAAGGCATAGAGATTTTTTACTGAATTGGGATAGGAATAAATTATATGAAGAGAGATTTTTGAAAGATAATAATCCTACAATATCTTAGATAACCAATTTGTTCTAAAATTTTCAAGAGGGTCTGTGTATTGCATATTTAGCTTTTCATACAGATCATTTCTTACAAAAAACATGTTTCCAGTATGTAGCACAAATTTATAACCCTTCTCTACGCCCAACTTAAGTGTAGGTTGAAATCCTGTCCCTTCATACATTCCAGGACAATGTATATGGTTTTCATTTAACGGATCTACAGATGAATTTATTTCAATTATTACTATCTTAGGTTGATATTTTTCTAAACTTTTCCATACCTGATAATCAAACCCGTCAATGTCTATTGATAATAATTCAAAATCATACGGTATATCTGTTCTACTCAAAATGTTATCTAATGAATTATAATCTGCTTTGTCTTGGTTAACATACGAGTTGATTGCTGTTATATTTTCATAGGTTTTCTGTGTTGTTAGTAAATCCTCAAATCTTCTTGCATCTCCTTCAATATATATAGCATTGAATTTTTTACTTTTAACTAGATTAAATGTGTTAGATAGATGGATACCATTCCACGCACCAAATTCACATATCCAACCATCAGTAATATTCAACCTTTTTACCAACTCTGCAATAATACCATCTTCTCCATTTTGTGAAAATATATCATGTTGATATTCATTATAAAATTGATTTGTAAACAACATTTTGTAAGTTCTAATTGACACAAGTCGTTGAAGTTTTATATGATTTTTCAGAACATATAAGGGAATGTCTTTTTTATTTACATATAATAATATGGATTTGATATGCAACGATCAAAGCATAGAGTTCAAAGATGGTATTGTAAGATGCAGTCATAGTTGTGGATTTTATTCTTGTTGTTCTGTTATATTGCATAAAATAATACATTATTATAATCAATTTCGTACAGAGCCGGTGCATATAGATACAGTAAATAGTTTTAGGATATACAAAATGCACGGGAAAGAACAAGAAAATGCAATGGGCGATTTTTTCAAGACTGCAATTGACGATGTTGTGATTCATAAACAAAAATTCATACCATACAATTGTGCTGACGAACAATTTAAGGTCTTTCAACGGCTAAATAATGTGAATGATGTTATACCATTCGTAAGAAAATACTTCACTCCAACTGATGAAATAATGCATTTTGCTGATGCCTTTACACAAAAATACAATATATCTTATGATAAGACTTGTGTTATATTTTACAGAGGAAATGATAAGATAACTGAAACACCTATTGGAAGTTATGATGACTTTGTAGAGAAGGCATTAAACTTATATAATAATGACAACAATATACAATTCCTGGTCCAAAGTGATGAGACTGATTTTCTAGATTATTGTAAAGAGATGTTGCCAAATTGTATTATAATGTATGATGAGATCAGACATGTTAAAAAAAACAACAACACACAAGTTGACTATATGAGTTATAATGAAGGGAAGAATAATTTATATGCTAGATATTTCTTAGCTGTAATGATTATTATGTCAAAATGTAAGCACATCATATTCAACAGCGGAAATATATCCTTGTGGATTTTTTATTTTCAGAAAATATATAATAATCAAAGGGCAAACGTAGATCAGTTCCTGTTAAATAATTGGCATTAGTCTGTAAAAGGTCGTATGAAATCTTTAGTTTGATGTATTTTAATACCACCATAAAAATCATCATCTGCAAAATGATAAATGTCCTTGTATTTATAAAATAGGATACTTAAAATAGATTGGTCTTGTCTGTGATTTAGCCTACTACTACCTTCAGGATATATGCACTCTTTTATTAGCGAATATTTGCTATAATCATATAAGAAATTACGAACCCATTGGATATTTATATTAAACATTGGTAATGCTGCATTTCTCATTGGTTTGTGGATATGTATATCCGCATCTAAATATTTAATGGTATCTGGAAACGTCCATGTAATAATATTGCCTGAGGATGTTGTAGAATATATACCATTTACATTTATAAAATCAAATATTCTTTCTAAATTAGAACAAACTATATTGCGTGCATCAAACCATGCTAGATATTGGTTCTCATCTTTGATAGGATACCTATCAAGAACCTCTTTAATACATTGTGCTTTCCAAGCCCATTGTCCTGCATCATATTTGATATTGACCCAACTTTCATACTTACTGAAATCAAACTTATAATATAAAATGTCTTTTTGTTTTATTTGATGAACTTCATCATCATTTAATCCCAAATCAAAAAAATGTATATGTGCTTCAGGCAAATGCTCTTTTATAGATGCATATAAATCATTCCAAGATGATAGATAATAACTATCACATCCAGTAGCTATATACAGGTTCATATGAATAAGTTATTGCTGCTAAACTTAAATAGTTTTTGGAATTAGAGCATAATTTAATTATGCGCTATGCTGCTATTTTTTAAGTCTATGGTAATGTATTCATTAATGTTCTATAAATATTCTTAGCAGTTTATGGTACCTCTATTCGGGCCTTTTGAGACCTTAAAGCATATGCTAATAGTTCTATATAACATTATAAAAATAGTACATAATTAAAATAAAAATACAATTTACAAAAACTTTCTGAAAATCTAAAAATAATTCAATTATGTACTCTTTTTTAAGTCTATGATAATGTTTTCATTGGACCTATTATATATACTCTTAGCAGTTTATGATAACTCTATTCAGGCCTTTTGAGACTGAAATGTGTATATGCGTAGACTGTACTTTTTAAGGTGTATGATAAGTTTTGTTTATCGTTCTTAACAAGCCAAAAAAAAATGATATACACAATATGTGTATTTGTATATCATTTATATATAACATACAGATAAAGTTATTCAGATCTTTATGCAAAAAGGTCGTACTTATCAATATGCTGGTAGGAAAGTAAACATTTATTGTCGTTTCCTAATAGTAAATTCTATTTTTCTTTTTTTTCAAATTTGATTTTGTTATCATCTGCTTTCATCAGATTGTAGTATATGCTTTTACGCTTTACCAATTCATAATCTTCACTTCTATGAAACATTATTTTATTTACGTTATTTACAGTTATAATATGTTTTTTATCATTAAAGATTATTGATAATTTTGCTGAAACACCATTTTTGCTACCTTCCCACCATCTCCAACTTTTATCTCTCCAAAAATATATCTTTATGTAGTCTTTATCTATGTCTATATCTACATAACCATCTTTTACAATATCACTGGAATGATGTATATCCACACCATCTTTTATAATATAGCCTGTTTCTACAAGTAAATCATGCATACCCTCGTCTTTATATCCTTTTGTGGTAAATCTGATATGAAAACCTTTTACACGCATTTTGCATGCAATCAAATAAAGCTCTCTTATATAAATAATAATATTAAATTCCCACAATATAAGTAGAATTGAATCAAATTATGCCTTGGGGTAAAATTATGTATGGTAGTATAGGCAGTGCTTCTGTATTCAAAGATAGAAAAGGTTATTTTACTGCTGATTGGGATGAAAAACTACAAAAAGAATACAAGAAATATTTACCAAAATCGTGGAAACCTGCACCTGACGTACAAAAGGAATGTTTTAATGAAGAAAAAAGAAAATGGCAAAATTGTAAACCACCAAAATTAAGTAATGAACATTTTCAAAGACATACAAAGATACTTTTCAATGGAAAAAATAGAATACTTTATAGAAAATCAAGTAGTAAAAAAGCAAACCCTGTATTGTACATAAAGCACAAGGGTGTTATGGTTACTTACAAACAATTCTTGAAACAAAATGGTGGTGGTAATATTGTATCTAGAGGACAATCTAGCACATCTCAAAATTATCAAATTCTAGATTATGAGTTACCTCAAAATTATAAAATTCTAGACTATGAGTTACTATATAAACCTTATAGTGAACTTAAGATATTTTTGGATAATAATACAAATATAAATATGCTTGTAATTGAGTTTATACCTATAGAGTTTGGTGTATCTGAAAGTACTTATATCTATGATATACAACCCTTAAAGAACTTAATAAATGATGAAGCTCAATCACATCCTTCATATACTTTAGAATCCGAAGATATTACGCCCCTATATGATAATTTGACAAGTGATATTGCTGAAGTTTTAGCTGCAGTAAAAGAATAGATGTGTTGCATTATCTTACTGATGGGGAAACTGAACCTAATCTTATAGATATGACAGAAAAAAAGGGTAGTGATTTAATAAGTTATATAACAACATCAAAAAATTATTACATATTACCTGTGAAATATACAATAAGAATATCTGGAAAAAATACAGAAAAAGATTATGAATATGATGCAGATATATATAAAGCATTAACATTGCAAGAGAATTCTTCCAAATTGTTAACAAAAATACTAGAAGAAAATCAAATAACAGGTATCCGCAAGATATATCTCATTCCATCCAAAGCATAATATATATAATCTATCAAACAGATTTATTGCTTCTTTTCACAACTGATCTAGACAGATTGGGAACACTTCTAAAGCTAGGTTTCTGTGAACTAGATTGTGAAACTGTACTGCTTTTGCTAGTACTTGAACGTTTATATGGTGGCACAGGACAAGAAGACTCATAAATATGTTTAGAAGCATATACTCTAACATTTTCACAATTGTTTAGCAAAGGTATTACAGTTGCTTGTAAGTCTGCTTTTTTTATGAATTTTTTTTGAAATTTTATATTGTCTATTATATCATTAAGCTCCTTTTTATTCCTTATTCCCTTTGCTTTGTATTCATCCAATTTAGACATCCAAATCTGCAAACCTACACCACATTCATAAACTATATGATATAATATATCTCTATTGTTATCATTAGGAACTATTCCTGCATATACTGCAGGGAAACTTGACATATATTGACCTACTTTATGATCGAAATACACAGGGTATGCTTTCATTATCACTTGTGCATTTAAATGATGATAATAATTTGCTAAGTTTTCTGCTTTTCGTATTGCTTGAGTTTCTGCTTGAAGTTCAAGCTTTTGTCTAGTTTCTGATCTACCTGTTCGTGTCTGTAGTAATTGTTTCCTTTCGTGTTCTATGAGATATTCTCCTAACGGTTTGATATTATTATATTTTTTTGGAAGCAAAAAGGTACAAATATCTTTTATTTGGACGTTTTGATTGTATTTTTTATCTATAATAGACAAACCGGCATTACTTATATATGGAACAGCTAACAATAATTGTACTTTCTTAAGTTGAGTATTTTTCATTTTTTCAATAGTATCACTCATTTGTATACCACTATATATACAATCATCCATTAACAATACCATATCATTATCAATTACCCTTTTATCATCAAGAGTTGTTATCAATTTTATGGATCTACCATATTTTGTTTTTATTGCATTTTTAATTAGCATAAACATCCAGTAATTTGATTTGTAAAAATATG
>JACCDP011561154.1_pt1 | contig 17423 bp, 15 predicted proteins | sample 7445841 | NCBI WGS metagenome assembly JACCDP01 (sample SAMN15323441, study PRJNA562643) | freshwater metagenome | isolation source: river surface water | place: USA:Blue River Watershed | collected 2017-08-17 | reverse complement strand
GCTCTCGCGCTACCGCTCGCGCTTCGTGCAAATCTTTGATTTTGAGACGGATGCCTGTGGGTCCTTCTAAGCGAAAAATTTTGCCCGCATCGACCACGTGCAACATGGCCAAAGATGCGTCATATTCGTAGTGCCCTGAGTTGAAAACACCCACCACTTGCATTTGTTTGAGGCGCGGCAAAACGCCCGCCGGCGTCACTTGACCGTTGGGCGCAATGAGCGTGACGGGGTCGCCAATTCGCAGACCCAACTGCCGCGCCAAATCAATTCCCAACACAATCCCAAACTGCCCCGGCACCAATTCTTGGATGCCTGGCAGGGCTTGATTGCCAGACATAGAATCTGCAGACAGATCCACCACGCTGGGTTCGAGTGCAGGATCAATACCCCTCACCAAGACCCCCTTCATGTCTTCACCCCTGGCCAGCAAGGCCTGGGCTGCAATGAAAGGAGCAGCACCAATGACTTTGGGGTTGCTTGTTATTTGCTGGAGAGTTCCGTTCACGTCCTCTAAAGGTCCGCCATCGGCTGAAATCAATTCGATGTGAGACACCACACTTAGCATTCTGTCTCGGACTTCTTTTTGAAAGCCATTCATGACAGACAAAACAATGACCAAGGCTGCAACACCAAGGCCAATGCCCAACATCGAAACGCCGGAGATGAAGGAGATGAAGCCATTGCGGCGCGTGGCTCTGCCTGCGCGGGTATAACGCCAACCCAATACCAACTCGTAAGCCAATTCAAAACTCATTCAGGGCCACTTTCAAGGGACAGATACTGCCACATACCAAATGCCGTATAAAAATGCCGCATACAAAATGCCACATGCCGACCGTCACAAAGGGACATTGTGTCATCCCTGACAATAGGGGCATGAAAGCAGGCTTACCACCCAACGCAACGCCCCAGGCCCTTCAAGGCCAAACAACCCTCCGCCATGGGGTGATTGCCTATGCCGCCCCAGTGTCTGAGGCGCTGCAAAAGGCAATGGACACATTGTATTTGCCGAACCTGGAAAAATTACTCAGCCGCCTGTCGCACATCAAAAATTCGAGCCAAGCAGCCGAAGATGCAAGTGCGTTCCTCATGCCGCACGAAGATGCCCCCAAACTCATTGGCATGGTGCCCAGTTTAGGCCCAGAAGCCATCATGACCCCCTGCCATTGGCAGGTAGGCATGAACGAGGTGATTTTGCTCAAGCCTGAGGAGCTGGCCTTGAGCGACGCAGAATCAAGGCAAGTTTTGTCTGCCATGCAACCCTACTTTGCGGAGGACGGGCTGCAAGTTGTGTACGAAAGCCCTTTGGTTTGGCGTGTCACTGGTCATCTGATCGATGGTTTGCCTTTGGCCAGCATTGAGCGAGTGTCTGGCCAAAGCATTCAAACGTGGATGCCCAATTTGCAACAAGCCAAAACTTTGCAACGTTTACAAAGTGAAATGCAGATGCTTCTTTACCAACACCCTGTGAACGACGAGCGAAGTTTGAAGGGCCGATGGACGGTGAATTCTTTTTGGATGCACAGAGGTTTAGACCAGCTTTACCCGCAAAGCGACACGCTTTCGGTGGCCCTCGATTTGAGAGAAGCAGCCCAACTGTCTGACCCAGCGCTTTGGCAAAAGTCATGGCAAAAGCTTGACAACACGCTCGCACATTCTTTGTGCCAAGCTTTGGATTTGAACCAAGCCGTGTCGCTCACACTGTGCAGCGAAAATTCTTGGCGACACTACACACTTCAGCCAGATTCATGGCGCCAAAAACTGCAGCGTGTTTTCAAACCTGTCTCTTTAAGTCGAGAATTGCGCGCCTTGTCTAATGGAGTTGCCAGCCCATGAGTTTGAAAATATTGACGCGCGACGTTCCACCGCGCAGCGCCTGGGCCTTAGAACAAGCCGGCATCCACCCACTGCTGTCGCGCTTGTTTGCCGCGCGTGGCATTGTGAGTGCAGAAGAACTGGACGATGGACTGGCCAAGTTGTTGGCGCCAAGCTCATTGAAAGGAAACCACGCTGCAGCGGTGTTGTTGGCCGATGCCATTGCAAACAACAAACGCCTTTGCATCGTGGCCGACTACGATTGCGATGGCGCCACAGCGTGCGCAGTTGGCCTTCGGGGTTTGCGCATGCTCGGCGCTCAGCACGTGAGTTACATCGTGCCTGACCGTGTTGTGGATGGCTATGGTCTGACAGCCCCCATCGCAGAGCGCGTGAAGCAATCGGGCGCTGATGTCCTCATCACTGTCGACAATGGCATTGCCAGCATAGAGGGCGTTGCGCAAGCGCAGGCTTTGGGTTTGCAAGTTTTGATCACAGATCACCATTTGCCTGCGGCCAGCTTGCCCACGGCAGAAGTGATTGTGAACCCCAACCAAGCAGGTTGTGATTTCGAAAGCAAGTCATTGGCAGGTGTGGGCGTGATGTTTTATGTGCTGCTGGCCTTGCGTGCCGAGCTGCGCCAACGTGGCGTTTTCTCAGCCGAGTCGCAACCCAAACTCGATACCCTTTTGCCGCTGGTGGCCTTGGGCACAGTGGCAGACGTGGTGAGACTTGACAACAACAACCGCCGCTTGGTGGCGCAAGGCTTGAAGCGCATTCGGGCAGGACAGATGCCTGCTGGCATGCTGGCATTGTTCAAAGCGGCTGGCCGTGAGCCCAAAGTAGCCACCACCTTTGACTTCGGATTTGCACTCGGCCCCCGGATCAATGCCGCAGGCCGCTTGTCAGACATGACATTGGGCATTGAATGCCTCACCTCCGACGATGCCGCAAGAGCCGATGAATTGGCCAAGCAACTGGATGCCATCAATCGGGAGCGCCGCGACATTGAAGGCGACATGCGCCAGCAAGCCATGGACATTGCCGAGTCTTTGTTGGATGACAGCGAGGAGCCGCCTCCCGCCATCTGCGTTTTCGATCCCGATTTTCACGAGGGTGTGGTGGGCATTGTGGCCTCCCGCATCAAAGACAAATTTCACCGACCCTGCTTTGTTTTTGCCGCCAGCAACGCGCCGGGCAAAGAACACGAATTGAAGGGCTCAGGCCGTTCGATTCCGGGCTTTCACCTGCGAGATGCACTTGACCTCATGGCCAAAAAGCATCCGCAAGTGTTGTTGCGATTTGGTGGCCATGCCATGGCTGCCGGCTGCACCATCGACGAAGAAAACTTGGAATTGTTTGAGGCTTCTTTCATGCAAGTGGCGGCCGAGCTTTTGTCGCCTGCAACGCTTCAGCGCAAATTGGAGACCGATGTCCCGCTGCAAGCGCAATACCGACGCGTTGAATTCATCGATGTGATGCACAAAGAGGTATGGGGTCAAGGCTTTGCAGCGCCTGTGTTCAGTGACGAGGTGGAAGTTGTTTCACAACGGCTGGTGGGTGAAAAACACCTCGCCCTCAAACTCAAACACCAAGGTCAACCGGTGGACGGCATTTGGTTTGGACGAATTGAACCTTTGCCCGCTCGGGTCAAGCTGGCCTATCGGCTTGATGTCGATGAATGGCAAGGGCAAAAACGCGTGCGCTTCATGGTGGAAGCCGCCGAGCTTTAACCTCTTTATCGCTTGGCCTGCAGGGCCTTCAAAACAGCGGGTGAAACAAGCCCCTCCACCTTGCCACCCAAGGTGGCAATTTCTCTGACCAAGGTGCTGCTGATGTGCTGCACCGAGGCGCTGGTGTGCAAAAAGACAGTGTCAACTTCGGGAGCCAAATGCCGGTTCATGCGGGCCATTTGTGTTTCGTAATCGTAGTCAGTGACGGAGCGCAAGCCTCGCACAATGACGCGCGCGCCTTGGCTGTGCACAAAATCGCACAGCAAACCTGAGAAAGGCAAAACCGTGACGTTACCCAAATCTTGTGTCACCTCTTGCGCCATGGCCAAACGCTCATCCAGGGTGAACATGGTTTTTTTGTGGTGTGCGGCAGCCACAGCCACCACCACTTTGTCAAACATTTGCGAGGCGCGGTACACCACATCCTCATGACCCAAGGTGATGGGGTCAAAAGTTCCAGAATAAACAGCGGTCACTGTGCGACTCATGAGGAGCTCCTGATGGTTTGGAGGGATTATCCCTCGATTGGTCGTTGCAGCAAGTGGGCATGAACGGCGCCAGCTTTCATGTGCTTTTGAGCTTGCAGGCCACACGCTTGAAGGGCCTCGTCTGTCCAATGGAGGGGGGCTTCTAAGTACACCCACCCGCCAGGCACAACGGCATTGACGGCTGCCTTCAAAGCATTTTCAAAGTGCGAGCTCTCAAAGGGCGGGTCCAAAAAAACCACATCGAGGCTGCTGGGCGCTAAGCGCTGAAGCGCCATCATGGCGTCGCCCTTTTGAACTTGAACGGTGTGTGCTTTCAAACGCTCGCGCGTTTGACTGAGCAGCGTGACCAATTGGGCGTCTTGCTCCAACATCAAGACACTTTGCGCGCCCCGCGAAGCAGCCTCAAAGCCCAAGGCACCTGTGCCAGCAAATGCATCAACACAACGCCAATCGGTGAGATCTTGGCCCAACCAATTGAACAAAGTTTCGCGCACTCTGTCGGGCGTGGGCCGAAGGCCAGGTCGATCAATCACTTTGATTTTGCTGCGCTTCCATTGGCCACCAATGATGCGCACTTCGTGCGAAGGTGAACCGATAGCAACTTGACGGATGGGTTTGGTAGGCATGGCCTTAAGCTTACCGCGTTGTCAGGCAATTTTGCGCTTGACCTAAGTTTTCATAGAATAGTCCCTTACAGACCGACCAATATGTTCCGATTCTTTCGCTCATCCCCCAAACCAGAACCTGCTCAGGACAAGACCACTTCGGTCAACCCCTCAGCAAAGCCGGTGGCGCCCGGCACAGCGGCTGAGCCACCAACGCCTGCTGAGCCCCCTCGGCAGTCTTGGCTCAGCAAACTCAAAGCGGGCTTGCGCAAAACAGGCGGCAGCATTGCATCCGTCTTCACTGGCACGCAAATCGATGATGCGCTTTACGAAGAGCTTGAAACGGCCTTGTTGTTGGCCGATACAGGCGTCAAGGCCACTGAACACCTGCTGCAAGACCTTAAGGCTCGCGTCAAAGCCACCAAAGCCACCGACCCTGCAGCGGTCAAAGCTTTGCTGATCGAGGCCATTACAGACTTGCTCATGCCACTGCAAAAACAACTTCACATTGGTACTCAAAAGCCAATGGTCTTGATGGTGGCGGGCGTGAACGGGGCAGGCAAAACCACATCCATTGGCAAACTCACACACCACCTGGCAGACCAAGGGGCCAGTGTGTTGCTGGCGGCGGCCGACACCTTCAGAGCCGCAGCACGCGAGCAACTGGCTGTTTGGGCGCAGCGCAATACAGTTGAAATCATCAGCCAACAAGGTGGCGATCCTGCGGCGGTGAGCTTTGATGCAGTCTCTGCTGGCAAAGCGCGCGGCAGGGATGTGGTGTTGGTCGATACAGCGGGCCGCCTGCCCACCCAACTGCACCTCATGGAAGAGTTGAAAAAAATCAAGCGCGTGGTGCAAAAAGCCGATGCATCGGCCCCCCACGAAGTCTTGTTGGTCATAGACGGCAACACAGGTCAAAACGCCTTGATGCAAGTGAAAGCCTTTGACGAAGCATTGGGCCTCACTGGACTCATTGTCACCAAGCTCGACGGCACGGCCAAAGGCGGCGTGCTGTGCGCCATTGCCCGCGAAAAAGCCATTCCCGTTTACTTCATTGGTGTGGGCGAGCAACTGGATGACCTTCAAACATTTGATGCGCGTGAATTTGCAGAAGCTTTGCTTAACTGACCCTCTTTAACTGAGCTAGCTTTTTCAACATGACAACCCGCCCATGGATCATTGCTAGCTCAGCCATTTTGGTTTTGGGCGCCACTGTCTTTTGGTTTACACGAGATGAACCCACTGGCAGCCAAGCTCTGCCAGCCAAACTGCAATGCGAGCTACCGCCCTCTTCTGCAGACGCGCCTAAACCCGGCATGGTTTGGATTCCTGAAGGCGTCTTCGACATGGGCGACAGTGTTTACCCTGAAGAGAAACCTGTTCGAAACGTGCGGGTCAAAGGTTTCTGGATGGACCGCACAGAAGTCACCAATGCAGAATTTGCAGCCTTCGTCAAAGCCACGGGGTATGTCACGGTGGCCGAGCGGCCAGTCAACCCTCAATTGATGGCCAACTTGCCAGAAGACATGCGCAAGCCTGGCGCTGTGGTCTTCAAAGTGCCCGCCCAGCTCACGCATGGCGATGATCCGCGCCAGTGGTGGCAATACATCCCAGGCGCCAATTGGAAACAACCAGCAGGGCCCAACTCAAGCATTGACAAATTTGGCCAATTTCCTGTTGTGCACATCACCTACGAAGATGCCCAAGCTTATGCCCGATGGAAGGGCCATCGCTTGCCCACAGAAGCAGAGTGGGAATGGGCCGCCCGTGCTGGTGCCAAGGCCTTGCCTGGCCAACACGATCAACACGATCAACCCACCAGCGCCAACACCTGGCAAGGTATTTTTCCCATGGCCAATGCCAGCGAAGATGGTTTTGCAGGCTTAGCCCCTGTAGGGTGCTATGCGCCCAATGCCTATGGCCTGTTTGATATGGTTGGCAATGTGTGGGAGCTCACTGCCGATGTCTTTGTGGCTGATAGACCTGCAGTTTCTAACAGCCAAGGGCTTGATCCTGATGAAGCGCAGCGACCGCCTATTTTCAAAACGCTTCAGCCCAATTTACAGCCGAAGACTCGCGTGATCAAAGGCGGCTCATTTTTGTGCGCCCCCAATTACTGCATGCGATATCGCGCAGGGTCTAGGCAACCCCAAGAAGACGATTTGGCGGTGAGCCATTTGGGCTTTAGAACCATCTATCAGCCATGAAGATGGCCAAACGCGCACTGACCGCATTTTTGGTTTTGCTGGCCTTGGTCGCAGGCTTGGTGTTTGTCTTGAAAGACAAGATCACGCTGGGCGCTGAGGCTTTTTTGTATGGCTACCCCTTGGTCATGATGGAGACCACGCGGGTTCACAGCGCGAAATACATCGGCCCCGAAAATCAGCTGCGCTTGGTCAGGCAATTTCCAAACGCCCAATTCAAAGATGTGGTGCGCCCCAATGTCGACACGCTCTACACCACGGCATTCATCAGCATGAAAGAGGGCCCGTGGGTTTTTGAAATGCCGGCCAATGACAAGCGATATGAGCTGATGCCCTTCATGGATGCATGGACCCATGTGTTTGCATCGCCTGGCAGCAGGACTACAGGCAAGCAGGGCGCTACTTTTTTGCTGGTTGGCCCGCAATGGCAAGGCACCGTGCCCAAGGACATGACACTTCTCAAATCACCCACCGACATGGTTTGGCTGATTGGCAGAACGCAAACCAATGGCACCGCCGATTTTGCAACAGTGCATGAATTGCAAAATCGCATGAAGCTCACAAAATGGGATCCCAATTCCAACACGGTTCTAGGCGGCTCGCATTCAAAAAAACTTGCACCACCCGCCTGGCAAGCCAGCACTGCGCCCGCCTTACCGCCCGTTGCACAAATGAAAGCAATGAGTACCCTCGATTTTTTCAATCAGCTCATGCAACTGATGGTGAGCAACCCACCAGCCCCAGAAGATGCCCCCTTGCTTGCGCGACTGGCACAACTTGACATTCGGCCAGGGCAAGCAGTGACGCTGCAATGGCACCAGCATTTGAGTTTTGCCTTAGGCCGATGGATAGCCCACCAGCGCGTGATGAAGGCTTTGAACAACAAACCCATCGATGGCAGTTGGTCGGTACCGCCCCTCAATTTAGGCCGTTATGGCACCGACTACAACACCCGTGCTGCAGTGGCCATGGTGGGTCTTGGTGCCAACCTGCCAGAAGACGCCCTCTACCCCAATACCGCGCTTGACCATGAAGGCAAACCCCTGAATGGTCACCATCGATATCGCGTGCATTTTGCGGCCAACGCATTGCCACCCGTCAAAGCTTTTTGGTCCATAACGGCTTATGGCGCTGATGAATTTTTGATCGACAACCCAATGCAGCGTTTTGCTTTAGGCGATCGCGATCCCTTGGTGTTCAATGCAGATGGTTCACTGGACCTTTGGGTGCAAGCCACACCGCCCGATCAGAAAGAAGCCGCCGCCAATTGGCTGCCCGTTCAAGCAGGCACCCCGTTTTTACTCAATGCGCGCTTGTACTGGCCAGAAGCCAAGGCCTTGAATGGGCAATGGAAGATGCCTGTTGTTGAGCGGCTGAACTAAGAAGCACACAAGTCACTTTTTTAAAAAGAAACTATGCACAGACACAGATTGCACCATCAATTTGAATAATAAACATATTCCTCATTGGGCACTGACTTGGCCTTCAACGTGCGGTCAATGGCAATAGCGCCCGCCCCAAGTGAAGGCCAAAGTGGCTTCACTTGCTGACTCTCCCATAAAGCCAACTGGGACTTCATATGAGCCAACTGGGCCGGCTCCTGGTCGGCTAAGTTGTTGCTTTCTGATGAATCGACCGAGATTTTATAGAGCCAGTCCTTTTGAGGTCGCTCGGTCACTTGCAGCTTCCACTCGTTGGTGCGCATGGCGCGGTATTTGTCGGTTCGCCAAAAAAGCGCTTCATGTGCAGCGCCCTTGGCCTTGCCAGATGCAAAAGGCAAAAGGTTGACACCATCTATGTGTCGGTCTTTGGGCACTTCCACGCCTGCTGCTGCGGCGGCGGTTGAAAAAATATCAAAGTGATTGATAGCGGTTTGAACTTTGACACCGGCTGGAATGTTTGCAGGCCATCGCATGAAAAAAGGTACGTGGATACCACCCTCAAAAAAAGTTGCCTTCCAGCCACGATAGGGGGCATTGATACCATCGATACCTATGTAGTGGGCGCCACCGTTATCACTGGTAAAAATGACCAATGTGTTGTCATCCACACCTTGATCTTTAAGTGATTTCAAAACACGTCCAATGTTACGGTCTAAAGATCGAATCATGGCCGCATAAACGCGTGTGGTGTGATCGGGAATGAAACTTAAAGCATCGTAATCTTCACGTGTTGCTTGTAAAGGTGTGTGTGGTGCGTTGTACGCCAAGTACATGAAAAACGGTCTGCTCTTATTGGCCTCCACGACCTTCACGGCTTCATCCGTGAGATAGTCAGTGAGGTATTTTGGAGGCGCAAAGGGTTCTTTGTTATTGAAGCGAATGCCCCAAGGTTCTGCAGCCCAAAGAAACTTGTCAATGGGGTCAAAATCTTGCTTCGAATTCACCACATTGGGATCTTTGGTGGGCAAGAACATGGAAGCACCATGAAGCAGCGAAAGCGATTCATCAAAGCCATGGTTGTAGGGCCGGAATTGAGGGCTGTCTCCCAAATGCCACTTTCCCAAATGCACTGAATGGTATCCACCACCCTTCAGCAGTTTGGCGATGGTAATTTCTTGAGTGGGCAGACCCATGTCCTCATAAGGGATCAAATCATTTTCACGGTCAGCGTGGTAGACGGCAGGATGCACCTGCTTGGGATCTGGTATTCCCGAAACAAATTTCATGAATTGTTTGGGCGTCGGGGTGAACTCAAAGCCAAAGCGCGTGGCGTAACGTCCAGTCATGAGTGAGGCACGCGATGGCGCGCAGGTTGCGTTTGCCGAGTAGCCGTTGATGAAGTTAGCGCCTTGCAATGCGATGCTATCGATGTTCGGTGTTGGCACCTTACCGCCAGCAATACCCCCGCCATTCAGGGTAATGTCATTGAAGCCCAAGTCGTCAGCCACGATCAAGATAACGTTGGGGGGCCTGCGTGAAGGATGGCTTGTTGAGGGTGCCGCAACGCCCGCAGGTGTTGTCTGCCACGTGATGGGCTGCGGTGGTCCATAACTCTTACGGATCACAAACTGCAGCATCAGCTCGACCACACCTACTTTGCCACCCACCGCATAAAAGCCCGCGGCGCCAGAAATGAGAATGAGCGCCAAAGCCCAGGTCAATTTCTTCATCATGTTTGAAGACTCCTATTTTTAGAGCATTAGCCTCATTGGAATCATATGAAATGACATTATCAATGTCAACAAATACCAAGCCTCAGAATTGACACTTGCACGCGTCAAAATGCCTAGGGTTTTTCCTATTGCGAATCAAGATACTAATGGCACGATATATGCCAATATATGTATTAACAATTGACCTCATGGAAAAGATCTGGCTCAGCAGCTACCCCCCTGGCGTTCCACATGAAATTGAAGAACTCGCACATGGCTCGATCGCTGATTACGTCAACGCTGCCTTGGTGAAATATGCTGAACGCAAAGCCTTCATCAGTGGATCAACAGGTGTAGCCATAACTTATCGCGAACTAGACACTTTGAGTCGCCAAGTGGCAGCCTATTTTCAGTCCGAGTTGAAACTGCCCAAAGGCGCGCGGGTTGCATTGATGATGCCAAACCTGTTGCAATATCCTGTTTGTTTGTTCGGACTACTTCGTGCAGGGTATGTGGTGGTCAATGTCAACCCCATGTACACGCCGCGCGAATTGGAGCACCAGCTCAAAGACTCAGGCGCAGAAGCAATGGTCGTTGTCGAATTATTTGCAAACACATTGGCCAAAGTTATCGCCAACACATCGGTCAAGCACGTTGTGGTCACAACCCTAACGGACATGATGCCATGGGCAAAACGCGTCATTGGAAATTTCCTCATTCGACATGTCAAAAAGGCTGTGCCGGCCTATAGCTTGCCTGGAAGCGTCGACCTTCGCAAAGTACTCACAATAGGCGCCACATATAGTTTCAATCCAGTGACTTTCAAACCCGATGATTTGGCCTTTTTGCAGTACACAGGCGGTACAACAGGCGTTTCCAAAGGCGCGATGTTGACGCACAGCAATGTTCTGGCCAACATCGAGCAAGGCCGAGTTTGGTTTGATCCCATCATTGACAAGAATGAGGCCATGATTGGCGTCACAGCCATTCCGCTTTATCACATCTTTGCGTTAGGCACTTGCATCAGTGGTCTTGATGCTGGTGGCACCAATGTTCTGGTCTCCGATCCTCGCAACATCCCTGCATTTGTCAAAGTTTTATCGCGTTACAAATTTGCTACCTTGCCAGCCGTCAACACACTTTTCATCGGCTTGTTGAACGACCCCCAATTCGCCAAACTAAACTTTAGCAAATTGCTTTTCGGCATAGGCGGAGGCGCTGCGACTCAACGTACGGTTGCCGAGCAATGGCAAAGAGTCACTGGGAGACCCTTGCTTGAAGGTTTTGGTTTAACAGAGTGTTCGCCTACAGTCAGTGTCAACCCCTACAACCTCAACGAATTTCGCGGTGGCATTGGGTTTCCTTTGCCATCCACAGAGATTTCCATCAGAAGTGAAGACGGCACAGAACTGCCCATCGGTCAACCTGGTGAAATCTGCGTTCGTGGACCTCAAGTCATGAAGGGCTATTGGCAACGTCCTCAAGATACCGCTGCTGTCATGACCGCCGACGGCTTCTTGCGCACTGGCGACATTGGCGTCATGGAAGAAGATGGCTACTTGAAAATCGTAGACCGTCTCAAGGACATGATTCTGGTCTCCGGCTTCAATGTGTACCCCAACGAATTAGAAGAAGTGGCCATGACTCACCCTGGCGTGCTAGAAGTTGCTGCTGTGGGTCAGAAGAGCGAAGAAACAGGGGAGAAGGTCAAGCTGTTTGTGGTCAAAAAAACGCCAGCTTTAACTGAAGCCATGCTGATTGCGCATTGCCGAAAACACCTCACCGCTTACAAAGTTCCGCGAGAAATAGAATTCTTAAATGAACTACCAAAGAGTCCTGTTGGCAAGATATTGCGCCGCGAATTACGCGACCGCGACGCGCTTGCAATGGCTGTAGCCACGCCTAGCGGCCTATAAACACTGGCTTGCGTTTTTCCACGAAAGCCAATACACCTTCTGCAAAGTCTGCGCCAAATGCAGAAGCCACAAAGCTGTCTTGCTCGGCTTGTAATTGTTCAGCCAGTGTGTGGTCATAAGACTCATTGACCAGACGCTTCGTGCGCCCATAAACCGCAGTGGGACCCTTGGCCAGACGCGATGCCAGTTTATTGGTTTCGGTTTCGATTTCACTCAGGGCAACAACGCGGTTAACTAATCCTAAAGTCAAGGCGCGTTGTGCATCAAAACGGTCACCCAATAGCGCAATCTCCATTGCTACCTTGACGCCCACCATGCGCGGTAAAGCATAAGTGGCGCCACCATCAGGCGACGTGCCAATGTGGCAATATGCCAGCGTGAAGAAGCTGTTGTCTGCGGCGACAACCAAGTCGCAGGCGCTCATCAGAGAGATACCAAATCCAGCGACAGCACCCTTGACACTGGCAATCACGGGTTTGGGCATGCGGCGCAAGCGTGTGATGATGCTGTGAGTTTCCGAAATGCCACGCTCTAAATCATGCTTGCGAAGCCGTGAATTCACCGTTGCGTCGTTAAAACCTTTGACGTCGCCCCCGGCCATGAAGTGATCACCGGCACCTTGTAGAACAACACAGCGTACCGTGTCATCATGCTCCAGCACTGAAGTGACCTCGGACAACTCCGAATTCATTTGCGGCGACAGCGCGTTCAGTGCCGCTGGACGGTTCAAAGTGATGGTGGCAATGGCCCCATCGCGTGTCAGAATAATTGAGTCCATTGGCACTCCAGTCTTGCTTAGGTGCGACTTTGTTGAAAGCCGCCATCGATCAACGCCACAATATCATCTGGGCAGTCTTCCTGCAAGAAGTGCCCACCCTTGAGGGTGACGTGCGCTTGGCCCTTTGCCCCTGGAATCAGCTTCTGAAATGGGAGTTCTCCACCACGGGTCACTGGGTCGTTGTCGCTGAATGCTGTCACAAAAGGCTTGTCAAAGCTGTTCAGCACTTTCCAAGCCGCATTGTTTTCTGCGACCGACGCATGCTGCGGCGTGATGGGCACCAAGGTAGGAAACTGGCAAGCACCCGCTTTGTAGCTGGCGTCGGGAAATGGCGCATTGTAGGCAGCCACTTCCTCACGGCTCATCTTGCGCGTCACACCCGTGGCAACAATTTGCCCTACTGGTAGGTCATTGGTCGATTGGCTGAAAGCGAGCCATTGCATGAAGCCATCACTGGCGGGGGTCCCCACGGGCAGTCCGGTGTTGCCAGCAATCACTCGCGCAAATCTTTCAGGGAAAGCAGCAACCAGCCGGAGGCCGAGCAGGCCACCCCAATCTTGACAAAAAAGCGTGATGTCACTCTGATTCATCGCCGTCAACCAACTGCTAAGCCAAGCCACATGGCGTTCGTAGGTGTAGTCATTACGATCGGCAAGCTTGTCAGAACGGCCAAAACCAATGAGGTCTGGCGCAACAACACGATAGCCTAAGGCGACGAGTTTAGGGATGATGTGACGGTACAAATACGACCATGTAGGTTCGCCATGCATGAGCAAAACGGCGGGTCCATCACGAGGGCCTTCGTCAACATAAGCGAGTCGCAAAGTTTGGCTGGTGCTCGCGTCGATGATTTGGGTGTAGTGGGGATGGAAAGACCAGTCCGGTAGATTCTCGAAATGGGCGTCAGGTGTGCGCAGGATATTCATGATCTTGGTGACTGGAATTTGATGAAAAAGTAAAAATCAATCAACTGTTTGTTGGAGAGTGGCGGGCATCATGGAGCTGAACCCCATACTTCAACATGTCCGTTTCGCTCTACACGGCGTGAAGCCTTCAATGTCAATAATTCTGCCAAGCCCTGTGCTTCAAAGTATTCGTAGATACGCTTCTTTTCGGTCGAGTCATACTTTTGAAAACTATCGGTAACACATTGAAGACGGCTGATGGCGTAAGGCCAAACCATGGTGTCTAGTTGCACGCCTCGTAGACTAAAACTGCCCTGACCTATGGTCCGCACAGTTGGCTTGCCACCCACGATTGAACCCTCGGCAACATGATCTTGTTGCTCTAACCATGAACCAATGTAAGCCACCGCCATCTTCAGTTCTGGCAGGTAATCCTTTGCCATCAATTTCAACACCGGTGAAAGGGTCTCAGGTAGCACGTCTTGATCGGCCAGCGCAAAAACGACATTTGGAAACTCTGGCATGTCAGGATCATTGGCCATCATGCGCTCGGTCCAGCGAAAAACGCTGGGTGCCTTGCGTTTCATTAAATCTGCTGGGTATGGGTCGCGGCCTAAATGTGCAAACAAGTTGGCAATCAAACCAAAATCTGCCACGGTGGGTTGTCCACCGAGTAGGTAGGGACACACCCTGAAATGTGCGTCTAGCGCTGCAAGCAAATCTTCATAAGCCGCTTCAATGGCACCTGCTGTTTTGTCATTAATTCCCAACTTAGGTAGATAGGCGTTAAGGTAGCCCATGAAAGCATCAAGCTGTTGGTCAATTGCAGCCTGCGGCATGCCAGTGGCACGATAGGCCAGACCGAATTCGTGCCTTAAGAACGACTCGTTGTCTTCCCGATAACTCCACCGATAATGCATGGCAGCTCGCACTAAGCCCTCCCCACCAAAGAGATCCAACGAACGCGCAACGGTGTATTGAAGTGGACTCTTTGGATAGACGCTAAAACGAGCGTATCCGTGCTGCTCTAAGTGGTCGATGATGTCGGCTGTGTCCTGGACCAAGGTGCCGTCTGTGAATCGAATGACGGGGTTGATGAACCGCTTGACCGCGGGCATCACCTCGCGTTGAAAAATAGGATCTGTGGGCAATCTCTCAATAAAAGGGATCCCCTGCTTTCGCAGATAACTTCGAATCTTGCCGGTCCACAATCCCACCGGCGCTCCGTATAAAGTTAAAGGCAGCAATTTTTGAGACGAGGCTTCCATCAAGGTGCTCACGATTTGAGTTCTATAAAACGAATGAGTCGCTCAACCAGCCAATCTGGTTCATCTTCCTGAATAAAGTGCTTTGCTGTTGGCATACTTTCATGCGCTTGTCCCACTGCACCTGGAATGTGTCGTTGTAATTTTCGATCGACACCTCGCGCCACAATGTCCTTGGCACCGAACAGGGTTAGAAAAGGTTTGTCGAAATTCTTAAGCTTTGACCATGCCGCTTTATTAAGCGGTACACCTGGATTGTCAGGGGACACCGCAATCAGCACAGGGAATTTGGCCAATCCTTTTTCGTAGGCAGGCGTTGGATACGGGGCACGATAGGCCCGATACGCAACATCTGAAATTGGCTTGGCAAAGCCTGGTTTAAACAGGATCCACGGAAAGCGTGTGGCGCGTCCCATCAAGTTGGTCCACAACTTTAAAAACCAGTTTGCGTAGTCCCCCAATGGCATACCGCTGTTAGAGATGGCAACACGGTCAAACCGTTCTGGATGGTTGGCCACCAGGTGTAATCCAATGGTGCCACCCCAGTCTTGGCAGTAAAGGGTGACATGCTGCAGATCCATGGCCAATAGCCACTTCGACATCCAATCGATGTGACTTGCAAGTGTGTAATCGTCTTTGGAAGCTGGTTTGTCTGAGCGGCCATGGCCCACCAAGTCAACAGCAATCACGCGGCGCCCAGTTGCAGCCAATGGTCCTATCATGTGACGGTGCAAATAAGACCAACTTGGATTGCCATGCATCAACACAATGGGCTCACCCTCAAGGGGCCCCTGTTCGGCGTGCGCAATGCGAATGGGCGTGCCATCGTCTGCCGTGATGGTGGTGTAGTGTGGCTCGAAAGGCCACTCGGGCAAACCTTCGAACTGGGAATCGGGTGTACGTAAGATCTGCATTCGTGATTGACTTTTGGGTTAAGGCTTCAAAAGTGCAATGACACTGACCAAATGCGTCAACGCAGCAACCAAGGCCAGCACCAAGCCCACCCAAACACGGGGGCGCAATGCAAATGCAACAATCACTTCGGCCGGAAATGAAAAGGTCACAGCTGTGCCAGCCGCCTTAAGTGGGTGTACTACTTTCAAGGCAGCGTCGGTGGCAAGCTCCATCATGTCGCGCCGACTGCGGTAACGCATCGCACCCACCACATGCCATCCTGGATCTGGCGGTGTGTTCCAACTGTCGACATAACCACCTAGTTTGCGCATCGCCATCATGGGATGCCCACCATGCCGAAACAACACCTTGATAAAGAGTTTGGCGTATTCCTGCAGAAGTTTGAGTCCCTCGGTGGGCGTTCCTGTGAAGGGGTGTGGCACTTTTTGAACATGCAAACCCACCAAGTTGCTCATGATGAACTCGCGCCCATCGTCGGCTTCTAAAAAGGCGCGAATCACAGCGGGGTCACTGTACTCGCCCATTTTTGAGTCTATGGCTTTGGCCATGAAACTGTCGATTTCAGCTTGTGTCAACGGGCCACGCCAGTTGTCATACCAAAGCCGAAATGCAACATACACGGCCAGCGCAACCAACCAAGCCCACCAAGCACCGACCATCATGCGACCCCCGTATCGAGTTGGATCAGCAATTTACCTTGATTGGCACCACTGAACAGCATGTCAAATGCTTGGGGGAAGGATTCAATGCCCTGCAGAACGTGATCACGAAACTTAACTTGACCTTTGGCATGCCATCCAGCAAGTGCCATAAAAGCTTCAGGAACTCGGTTCATGTAATCTCGCATGGTGAAGCCTTGCATCGTTGCACTTTGTGCGATCAGTTGAAGGTAGTTGGCTGGGCCACGCACCTTTTCAACATCGAGATATTGAGAAATGCCGCCACAGACAACGATGCGTGCATGGCGATTAATTTGCATCAGGACAGCATCAAGGATGTCGCCCCCCACATTGTCAAAATAGAGATCAATGCCGTCAGGTGCGGCGGATTTGAGTGCTTCTGATACATCGCCAGTTTTGTAATCAATTGCAGCGTCCAAACCCAAGGTTTCTTTCAGATACCGCGTTTTATCTGGGCCGCCAGCAATACCAATGACCTTGCAGCCTTTGATTTTTGCAATCTGACAGACAATGGCGCCCACGGCTCCCGCTGCTGCAGATACCACCACAGTTTGACCCGCTTGAGGCTTACCCACGTCGAGCAAACCAAAATAGGCGGTATAGCCAGTCATGCCCAGACCACTTAGATATTGTTGTGCAGAGGCATAACGCAAATCAATTTTACGCACCATCTGCGCATCAACGGGTCCTAAGGTTTGTACCCCTGTAAACCCCGTCACGATGTCGCCAGGTTTAAATCCAGCCACATTGGATTGAATCACTTCTGCCACACCAAAAGCACGCATAACCTCGCCGGGCTGAACTGGCGGTATGTAACTGCGTTTGGGTGTAATCCATCCGCGCATGCCTGGGTCGACTGAAAGCCATTGATTGCGAACAATCAACTGACCCTCCAGGGGGGCTTCTGGCGCTTCATGGGTCATGTGCCATGTATTGGCATTCACGGCGTGAACAGGATATTCACGCAATCTGAACTGCTTTGCTGTAAGGTTTACCGGCTTGTTCATTGGACCTCCAAAGTTATG
>JACCDP010151052.1_pt1 | contig 17424 bp, 12 predicted proteins | sample 7445841 | NCBI WGS metagenome assembly JACCDP01 (sample SAMN15323441, study PRJNA562643) | freshwater metagenome | isolation source: river surface water | place: USA:Blue River Watershed | collected 2017-08-17 | reverse complement strand
TGGTCACTAGGGCTTTCAGTCCCTAGTTTTGGTCACTAGGGCTTTCAGTCCCTAGTTTTGGTCACTAGGGCTTTCAGTCCCTAGTTTTGGTCACTAGGGCTTTCAGTCCCTAGTTTCTCAATGGTACAATAGTCGGTTGTCTCGGCACAAGTTCCGGACTAATCGAGCTCATATTATATACCGTTATACGCCGTTTACGCCCTTCATTCGTCGTCGATGACATCAACTGGCCGTAACGCATCTTTTCGCTAATATTGGGATTATTTCCGGCGGTTACAACACGATTATAACCGACAGTGCGTCGGGACAGGCACCACTGAACTCCGCGCCGCATACATTTGGATGACTGTGTGTCCATCTTATACATTTCAGTTCCAGAAAAAACGAGACACTGTCTCTTATCTCTAAATCTATTTAGCAGCACCGCCACCAACCTTCGACGTCTTAACAACCCGAATCACCTTCTTTGTTTTACCCGATTCACTTGTCTGCGCTAAATCCGGATTCTGGATTTTCTCACGCAACAATTTGTATTCGCCATATTTGACATCCAGGTCATCTAACTCCTTCAACCACATTTGTTCGGGCACGGTTCGAGTCAATATATCCAGTTCATTCAACATCTGGTCGCGCTCCTTGCGTAGCTTTTCCACATTTTCCGCGGTTACCGAATCCATCGGCATTTTCACTAAATATTTGTAATCGCCGTCAATAAGTTCGAATCCCAAATCGCTCAATATCTTGGATACCACTTCCGCGGACTTGCGACGCAAATCGATTTTGTCTATTAATGTGTATTCGATGTATTTCGCGCGACTCGTCAGCAATGTCGCCTTTCGCGTCATATCCGCAATGAGGTGGGCTTTGCGAACACGATACGCTTCCAGACGCACATCGTAGTAATCGCGAATCAGTTCATCCGTATTGGCATATTTAGTGAGTTTGCCCTTGCCATTGAACATATGAATATTCGACGTCTTCACCGTTGTAGTGAGTTTCAACAGTTTCTCGATGCCATCGATGCCGTGGCCGTCTTTTTGCGCCATCAGTTCATCCACGCGCCCCTTCGGCAACACCACTTGAATATTTACGCTCACTTCCGTACAAAGCGATGTGAAGTCTTTGATTTGCGCCGCGAGTTTCTTGCCCGCCTTGTCTTGCCCGCCGTCCATCATTTCTTCCAGAGTCTTCGTATAAGGCATCGTCCAACGACCAATCGGGAGTTCGGTGATGGTGATAGTGTCGGGGCCAGTGCGCTCATATTTACCTTTAATCAAATATTTGTCCGCCTCGATTTTCTCGATGGTGCCCTTGAATCCCTCGTAATAAGGTATTAGTTCTATTGGCGACGCGCCAGTCAACAATGCCCGCATATACTTGATGAGGTCGCGAGGATTGTATGGCGGAACCGAACACGAGAATCCCGTTCCAATACCGCGGATTCCATTGACGAGGGCGAATGGAATAATAGGCACATAATGCTCGGGCTCAACTAGTGTACCATCGTCGTCTAAATATTGGAGCACGGCGTCGTCCGCCTCCGGAAATATGTATCGGGTCAAGGGATTCAACATCGTGAAGATATATCTCTCCGACGCGGAATCGTCGCCACCTTGGAGTCTAGTACCGAACTGGCCATTGGGTTCGAGTAAATTAATATTGTTGGAACCGACGAAGTTTTGCGCCATATTGACGATTGCGCCGTTCAAACTCGCCTCGCCGTGATGGTATGCGCTATTTTCGGACACATATCCGGAGAACTGCGCGACTTTGATTTCGCTGGTGAGTCGGCGCTTGAATGCCGAATACAGGATTTTGCGCAAACTGATTTTCAGGCCATCGATGCCACACGGAATCGAACGGGCGCAATCATAATTACTGAAATGGATGAGCTCATTGTTGATGAACTCGCCATAAGAGACTGCGGGGCGACTCGTGTCCAAGAATGACGACTTCTCGTATTTCTCGATGAGCCACGTCTTGCGGTCGTCGGCGCGCTTGTCATTGAACACCATATCAATCACATCGTCACTTTTGGATTGTTCATAGACGAAGTCCACGATTTTCTTGTTGGCGAAATATTCCTTGAACTCGTCCGATTTCGATGTGCCTAAACCCTTGAAGTATTTGATTTTCCACGACGACGCCGAATCACCCATTGCGGTTTTCCACTGGTCATATTCGCCATTGTTGTAGAATGACAGGGTTTGGGATCCCTTCGACGCACGTAGGATAGGCGTATTCATAAACGAAATGAAACCGGGAATTTGCGTGAGCGATTTCCATTCACAGTGGAACAAATTAATACAGAGACCTTTGATGTGACTGCCATCCGTATCTTGGTCGCACATAATCATTATTTTGCCGTAGCGCAAGTGGCGCTTGACATCATCAACGGTTTCATAGACGCGACCATTCTCTAAACCGAGGATTTTTTTGAGATCGGTGATTTCCTTGTTGTCCGTGATTTTCTTCACCGATTCGCCGCGAACATTTAAGACTTTTCCGCGAAGAGGATAGATGCCGATAATGTTGCGGTCCGTGGATGATAACCCGGATACAATTCCGGACATCGCACTGAGCCCTTCGCACAAAATCAATATACAATCACCGGATTTATCAGTGCCACTATAATTGGCGTCCATGAAGTTTTCAATACCGCGGATGTTTTTGGTTTTGGAGCCGTCGGTTTTCTTGGCCGCGACATTCTTTTCTTTGGCTTGGGTGAGGTCACACGCGGTATCCATCACACCCATTTTAGCGACTTTCTCGACGAAAGTGTCGCTCACGGAACACGACGACCCGAACTTATTGGATGGCGTGTTCATATAATCCTTCGTCTGGCTGTCGAATGCGGGGTTCTCGATATTACAACGCAAGAATAGGATGAGTTGTTCTTTGATGGCCGCCGCATTCACGCGCACTTTCTTCTTCTTCTCGATGAAATCAGCGAGTTTCCTTACGATTTGGCCGACGATATAGTCCACGTGTTTGCCGCCCTTATAGGTACAAATACCGTTGACAAATGAGACTTGGGTGAATTCTTGTGCCGGAGCGAGAGCGACGGCATATTCCCAGTGGCCACATTCACTCTGTTCGTAGACGCGCTTCGCCTCATCTTTTGTGCCAATATACATATCGATATATTGCTGGAAGTTCTTTACATTTGTGGGGACGCCATTATATGCGAACTTCAATTTCTTCTCGCTCTGGTCAGTGACCGCGCAAATATCATAGAATCGTTTCTGGAATAATGTCAGCATATCTGGTGTCAAGTTATCGATACCAAAACGCTTATAGTCGGGGCGGAAAGTGACGCGAGTATATGGTTTCGCGGCGGCGCCCTTCACTTTGGTGATTTCCGGGGGTTCAATCACATCCAAGTTATTCGAGAACTTTTGGACATATTTGAGTCCGCGCTTGTTATCGACCGTCTCCACTGAACCCGAAACTGACCAGATGAGCACAAGTTTGAATCCAAATCCGTTCTTTCCGCCCACGATACGCTTCTCGTCTTTGTCGTAATTGGTCGATGTGCGCAGTTCGCCGAATATCATTTGCGGAATCCACACGTCATATTCGGGGTGCTTCGCCACGTCGATACCATTGCCGTCGTTTTCCATAGTTATAGTGCCATCCACAGGATTCACGTCTACATTGATATAGGATACGAGCTTGGTTCCATCGGGGTCGGTGGTATGACGCTGAATCATACGGACGACGTGGTCGCGACAATTGACGATTCCTTCGTCGAATAGTTTGTAGAGACCGGGAATGTAGTGGATGGGTTTGCGGACGATGCGGTCTTCTTCGGTGACCCAGAGAAGCTCATCCACGTTCTCGATGGACCCGATATAGGTGTCGGGATTGTCGAGGATGTGTTGCTTGTCGGTTTTCTTCTGATACTGCTTGGCTAAATTGGCGTTTGACATTTTGTATGATAATCTGATTTTGATTTATCATACAAACTGGTTTTCAATTTTATGAGCTCAGTGTCTGGTACACGATATTGCTACCGATTGTTGGACTAATTATAAATACGTAGAACTGTTGGATGAAGAATGTTGCGGATGATGGAGCGGTAACAGTTCCTTTGGGTGTAACTGATCCATTACTTCCACCTGCGAATGCGAGATTTACCGCGGTTATATAATTAGAGGTTGCTGCTGCGTTGTAAATGATTGTAAACACATAGGTGCGATTTAGGATAAATGGAAGATTGGTTATATTGAGTGTTTGAGCGGCAGTATATTGAGATGTGACATATCGCACCATTCCATTAATAGTACCGTCGCCTTGTCCATATGATATTGTGATGACGTTTGTGGAGGGTGTGATTGGCACCAAGTTCTCGGACACCGCGCTATAACGGAGTGTACCCGATACATCGAGGTGGTATTCGGGTGCCAGTGTATTCACGCCGACGTTGCCGGTTCCGTTGTCTGCGAACAATGAAATACGGTCACTTGCGTTTCCTGAGCTGTCGCGATTCTCAACACCTATGACCATTAAACCACCGCTGGTCTCCTGAGTGAGCACGGGATTGTTGTTGTCGAAATACTGGATGTATCCATAGTCGCCGCCGGTATTGGGAGAGGTGAATGTAATAGAGCAACGACCACCCGTAGTTGTATGAGATAGGACGAGCGAACCAGTGGAAGACGATGCGAGAGTTCCTAGACCGGTTTCAGTTATGCGCAAGTCGCCACTGATATCGAGTGAATATGCGGGGTCTGCTGTTCGATTAATGCCGAGAGATGTTGTAGAAGTGGTTGTGCCGATTTGGACATTGCTGTTGAATGAAATGTCGCCACTTGTTTTCAGGTAAGATGAGAGGACAGAATTAATGCTGACGTCGATGGTGGTTTTGTTGTAGAAGTTGGTATTCAAGCTACCGTCAATGGTGGTTTTGTTGTAGAAGTTAGTATTCAAGCTGCCGTCAATGGTGGTTTTGTTGTAGAAGTTAGTATTCAAGCTGCTATCGATAGCCGACTTCAAATAATAATTATTGAGTGAACTATCAATAGAGGCTTTGGAAGGCGCGGAATTGACGGAAACATCAGTCTCGGTAAAACTGGTGTATTTGTAAATACCGCTACTTGTAGTTTGAATAACAAAACTTGCGTTCGATGGCATATCTAAACAACCAACACTATTACTATTTCCGCCGTTTGAAGCACGCGATGCCCACGTTTTGCCATAGTCAATCGAATAAAATCCATTACCATTATTCGCAAGTATCATATATTGTCCATTTGCTGAGACTGATGCTCCTGTAAACGGACCTGAAACTGTTGGTATTGTTTCAAAACTTATTCCAAAATTATTTGACAAATTTCCACCGGCCAAAATGTAGCGACCAGATGCCGACATTGATATAACACTTGCAGCACCACCAGTAGTTACTGTACTCCAAGTTTTGCCAAAGTTTTGTGATATTTTAACACCAGTTCCAGAACCAGGACCGATTGCCATTATTTGTCCGGATTTTGACATACTAGAACAACGTAAATTAGATAATCCGGTACCAATATCTACTCCTGTATATGAAGAACCAAAATTAGAAGAAATACTAACATTAGTTCCCGAAGCAGGATATTTTAATACATATTTTCCAGAACCAGATACTGCCACACCAAATGCTCCATTTGGGTCATTTGCCCAAGTAACTCCGTAATCAGTTGAATATCGAGATGGATTTAAATTTGCTGGTATATATATATATTTTCCCGTAGATGACATTGCTGGTCTGAACTTATTACTACCACCAATTGTACTAGTTAGATCTGTAAATGATGTTCCATAATTTGATGAAATGTATGCTTTTCCAGGATAATCTTGTGCAAATATATATTTACCATCACTTGATACAGCAACTGAAGTGTTAGAATCTAATGCTTGTAATAATACAGCATTTTCTTGTGTGAAAAAACTAGTATATTTATCAGTCGATAGACCATCCATTGCCGAATCAAATACTTCGCCGTTATTGAATATTCCGTAGGCATTGACGGAACCCGACATATCAATTGTATTCGATACAAATAATGAGCCACTAACATCGAGTGAATAAGTGGGATTAACAGTTGATTTATTAATTCGAATGCTTTTTAAGCCATTGCCAAGTTGAACATTGCCGTTAAGAGATATATCTGCCGAACCGCCACTCTGTAAATAAGAGGCGAGTACGGAGTTCACACTGGTATCGATGGCCGTCTTCAAATAATAATTGTTGAGCGAACTATCAATAGAGGCTTTGGATGGCACATTCGCATCAATGTATGTTTTGTTGTAGAAGTTGGTATTCAAGCTACTATCGATTGCCGTCTTCAAGTAATAATTTGAAAGTGTTGTATTGATGCTGGAATCAGCGGCAGACTTCAAGTAATAATTTGAAAGTGTTGTATTGATGCTGGAATCAGCGGCAGACTTCAAGTAATAATTTGAAAGTGTTGTATTGATGCTGGAATCAATTGCCGTCTTTAAATAATAGGTTGAAGAGAGGTTGCTAATATTTGTTTGAATTGTATTAATACTTGAATCCACTGAATCAATGCGCTGATATACATGGACGCCAAAACTGGCGTCGCTTTGTAGGGCCGTAGCAATCTCGGCCAAGGTATCTAAGTCGGACGGGGCCACACCAGTCAAATTAGTAAATCGGTCATCTACATAACTGATGGTTGAATATGAACCGAGAATCGAGTTGATACTTGAATCGATGCTGGTTTTGTTGTATACATTGCTGTTGATGCTGGAATCAATGGCGGTCTTCAAATAATAATCGTTGAGCACCGAATTAATACTTGCGTCAGTTGCTGTCTTAACATAATAGTTGTTGAGCAGCGAATTAATACTTGCGTCTGTTGCGGTCTTAACATAATAGTTGTTGAGCAGCGAATTAATACTTGCGTCTGTTGCTGTCTTCACATAATAATCGTTGAGCACCGAATTAATACTTGCGTCAGTTGCGGTCTTAACATAATAATCGTTGAGCAGCGAATTAATGCTTGCGTCAGTTGCTGTCTTTAAATAATAGTTGTTGAGCGAACTATCAACAGCCGACTTCGTCGGCAAAGCATTAATACTGGCATCTTGAATCGCGTTATAACTAATTAACTGGTTAATACTGGGGTCTTGGATTGCTCCCGTAATACTCAATTGACTAATACTTGTGCGAATATCACCCAAACTCAAATCAGTAGAGGCAAATCGGCTATCAATTGTGTTTTTTTCATAATAATTCGAGTTCATGCTGGTATCGAAAGATGTCTTTGACAAGAATGTGGCATCTGTGGCTGTTTTATTGTATACATTGTTGTTGATACTCGAATCGATTGCCGACTTGGTATAATAGAGGCTCAAAATCGAATTAATACTAGCGTCAATAGCCGTTTTATTGTATATGTTGCTATTAATGCTGGAATCGATTGCTGACTTGGTATAATAGCTATTGATAAGAGTGTTTACACTTGCATCGATGGCTGTCTTCACATAATAGTCGTTGAGCGAACTGTCAATGGCCGACTTTAACGGCACTAGTGAGAAATTGGCATCAATAATCGCTTTATTGTAGAAGTTGGTATTCAAGCTACTATCAATTGCCAACTTTGTATAATAGAGGCCCAAAATCGAATTTACACTGGCGTCGATGGCCGTTTTATTATATACGTTGTTGTTGATGCTAGAATCAATGGCTGACTTGGTATAGTAGCTATTGAGAAGCGTGTTCACACTTGTGTCGATAGCCGTCTTCACATAATAGTTGTTAAGCGAACCATCAACGTCCGTCTTTAACGGCACAATTGAGAAATTCGCATCAATACTCGTTTTATTGTAGAAGTTGTTGTTGATACTCAAATCGATGGCTGACTTGGTATAATAGAGGCCCAAAACCGAATTCACACTGGAATCAATGGCCGTTTTATTGTATACGTTGCTATTAATGCTGGAATCAACAGCCGACTTGGTATAATAATTGTTTATCAGCGTGTTCACACTGGCGTCGATGTCCGTCTTCACATAATAGTTGTTGAGCGAACTGTCAATAGCCGACTTCGTCGGCAAAGCATTAATACTGGCGTCTTGACCCGCATTATAACTAATCAACTGATTAATACTGGGGTCTTGAATTGCGCCCGTAATACTTAACTGACTAATACTTGTGCGAATATCACTCAAACTCAAATCCGTAGAGGTAAAACGGTCACCAATCGTAGTTACGAACGACGCATTGTTGCCCAACGCCGTCGCCAGTTCATTTAGCGTATCTAGTGCCGGTATTGCCCCTCCAATCACAGTATTGATTTTCGTTGTCACATATGCCGTCGTAGCAACACGCGTCGAATTATCGCTCGAATCTTGGGTAGTTGTGGTTGGATTGCCTAAGAGAGAGGTATTCAACAATAAATCCGCCCCGCCGACCAAATATTTGCCGTTCGTATTGATGCTCCCCGACACATCAAAGGTATACGACGCCGTCGATTTCCCTACTGCCAAATTGCCCGAGTTATAGTACAAATTGGATGAGCCTCCCTGTACCGACAAATACGAGGTGCCGGTATCGCCCTTGTCGCCGGTTGGTCCTGTTGGACCGGTATATCCGGTGGGACCCGCCAGTGGAATCGACGTCTGGATATTAGTGGGATAAGTATTCGAAAAATAGAATACGATTTCGTCGGTGCTCGCCTCTATTGACCCCACCATAATTTTCACAAACAACTGCTTCGATGAACTATTCAAGAATCGCGTCATTATCTTGTTGTCGATCGAGTATTCGGTGGTGAGCGTGGATGTCAAATATTTGCGAGTACTTGTGCCCAGTAAGATTATTTCGCGATTTCCAGGTGTTGATTCGAGGTTATAATAGAGGCCCCACGAAATGTAGTTCCTCGCGAATGACTGACTGGAACACGATGCGTGAATATTCAGGTTCCATACACCGCCGGGTATGAAGTTCAAGCCCACACTGTTTGGCTCGATTAGGAATTGGAGATTATTGGGGTCGTCTGCGCTCGAAAATGACACGCTGAATGGCCCAGTTCCCGATAATGTGTAGTTGTTTGTGCTATTGGTATCCTGGGTTCGTTCAGCTAAATAGTATGTGTAGGTTTGCGAGCCATTGAATGTTTGGGTTGTTGAGCGATTGGCGTAGTTCAAAAAATACACTAAACCTCCGCCGGCACCGGCGAGACCGGTGGGGCCAGTATTGCCAGTGTAGCCGGTGTCTCCTTGGACGCCCTGGTTACCTTGGACACCTTCAATGCCTTGGACACCGGTGGGGCCAGTATAACCGGTGGGGCCGGTATCACCGGTGTCACCCTGAATGCCAGTATCACCTTGGATTCCCTGTGGACCTGTGTAACCGGTGTCACCCTGAATGCCAGTGTCACCTTGGATTCCCTGTGGACCTGTGTAACCGGTGTCACCCTGAATGCCATTTTCACCTTGAATACCAGTGTAGCCGGTGTCTCCCCGAATACCTTGGACACCTTCGATGCCTTGTTCACCTCGTGGTCCAGTGTAGCCAGTACTGCCATCGGCGCCATTGGTGCCATTGGTGCCGGCTGCGCCGGCCGGACCAGTATCACCTCTATCGCCTTTTGCGCCCTGTGAGCCCTGTGCGCCCTGTGCGCCTTGTGGTCCCTGTGCGCCTTGTGGTCCCTGAATACCGGTTGGACCTCTCTCACCGGTGGGTCCAGAACCGGAAATATCGACGTGAACTATGGTTTGAGTTTGACTTTCTTCGTATTTTGCTAGATTAAAACTATTTGCACTGACACCGAGAGGTACAAATTGCTCCGAAACTCCTCGTGAAACGAGGTTATTCGTATAAGTGTTTGTTCGCAATACTCCCGATTTTTTATTAATCATATTATGCGATAATATAAATAATGAGTATACTAAAAAAAAAGGAAACCCAGGTTTCCTTTTGATCCTTCCTTCTTATCATCTTCCTTCTTATCCTTCCTTTTTAAAATTATTATTATCCATACTGAAAAGGAAGGATTAAAAGGAAACCTTGGTTTCCTTTGTATGGGATTTAAAGGGAACGACGAGTTCCCTTTGGGGCATAGCTTATTATATCTCGAACAACATTCGTCGTAGGAAATTGTATTTTCCCAAAAACATCTTGTAACAAAATCCATTCAAACAATCCGCCAAGGTAAACCCACACATTACGAAACCCCAGCATTATCAATTGATTTCGTTTTTTGTTCAGCCTCTCATAGTCATCTGTATTTTTCCCGTACACAATAATATTTGTATCATATTCTCGATCATTCAAAAGTCTATTTATCGTAGCAGTTTCTTTATCAATCAGTGTCGTTCCACTAATTAATAAATCATCATTGTCCATTATGTGTATCATAATTCTGTTTTTATTTTCAATACCTCTCTGTATATCTTCATAATTGCACGTGTATAAATTTTCCGATGATGCGTTTCCCATTTGGATTTGGTGTCATTTATGCTTTATGTGTTTTACGATTGTTTTTTCGTTTAGATCGCAGTCGTTTAGTAAGCATAAGCTTCGGCTTTTTTCGCATAGGATTCGCCCTATAAAACGTCGAATCTTCATCCACAAATCCATCACAAATGAGCGACAACGGTTCACCTCTCACAATATATTTTTTATACAACTTTTCTAAACCAGTTCGAACCACATTCACTTTCGAAAATATGGAATGCATGAACGAAGGATTCTTATCACAAATATGTTTCAACGTATCAAACATAGTATCACCATTCGGGCTATATCCCGCTGTAATATCGAACGACTCCACCACAATACCATTTTCGCGGTTGGAATGATGGAACACATTGGCCGCGCGATTATCCACCAAAAAAGTATTCGAATTGTTGTATTTTTGTGGAAAAGCATCAAAGACACGCCTCAAATCTTTTTCTTCGCGCCCATTTGCTAAATCTAACTGTATTTCTTCCCGCGAATATACAAACTCGAACGGACTTTTCCGCAAATCCGCATACGCGGTAATTGCCCCATCAATCATCTTCGAATATGCCTTGTTGCCATAAGTCCAAATCGCCAAATCAATATTGTGTTTTTGCGCATAATGAATGAATTGACGCAATCCAGGACGAAACAATATAATGTTTGTGCCATATTCGATAGCCTCTATTCTATTCGGGAAAAATTTCTTATACGAATGCCATTTATGTATTGATGACTCATCGTGTAAATATTGTATCATTGTTTCATCAATATCGAAAATAACGCAGAACCTTGGTCTACTCATAAAACGATATAAACCTATTTGATATATTATATAAATAATGGCATCAAATGATAGCTGTAATGTATGTTGTTCTAAATATAATAAATCTGTCCATAGCACTGTGAAATGCTATTTTGCTAATTGCGGTTATGAAGCATGTAAAGAGTGCGTGCGGACATATTTGACCAATACCACGAATGAACCCCACTGTATGAAATGCCGCAATAAATGGCATATTGAGTTTTCGAAATCGGCGTTGAATGCGTGTTTTATGGACAAGGATTATCGGACTCATCGCCGCACCATCTTGGCAGATATGGCGGTTGCCAAAATACCGGAGCATTATGAAAGCGCGCTCCGTTATGGGAAAATATCGTCACTCGATAAACGGATGGAGGCAATTATGGATGAAATCAACGTACACCGCACCCATATTAACGAATTGTATATCGAATACAACAATATTCAACGAGAATTGGGCAATCCAACTACAATGACTTCCCGCAAATTTGTGATGCCGTGTCAAAACACAGGATGCCGTGGAATGCTATCTACACAATACAAGTGTGAAATATGCGCGAAACACACGTGTTCTAAATGTTTCGTGGTTATTGATGGAGAAACCCACGAATGTAAACAGGAAGACATTGATTCCGTAGAGGAATTGCGGAAAAACACGCGACCGTGTCCCAATTGTGGTGTGCGCATTTCGAAAATCGACGGTTGCGACCAAATGTGGTGCGTCGAATGTAAGACGGCATTCAGCTGGAATAAGGGAACGATTGAACAAGGAATTGTCCATAATCCGCATTATTATCAGTGGATGCGGGAACGCGGCACTGTTCCAGATCAGCAACCGCGATGTGATGCGGCGGATCAACGTATATTTGGTTCGTGTGCGCGCCATATTACGCAAATCATGAATGATTGTGAGAAGTCGTATCAATTGCCATCGTTATTTGATAAATTGTATGATAAGTATTTGAATCGCAAAAAAAATAATGAGTTCCTGGATTATTTGAAATTAGAGCCTATATTCGAGAAGTATTTGCCATTTTATGAGGCTCGCGTAAAACCGCATATACAGAATACAAAGGTGCTCAATGATAAAATCAATAAAAATCTCCGTTATTTGACCACATTTCATCGTTATATTGTTCATATGGAAAACGTCGAAGTGGGTCCACTGACGAATACGATTCGCAATCGTGCGCAAAATAACCGCATCCTCTATGAGTATATATTGAATCGAATTGATAAAGACCAGATGGCGGATGAATTGATTCGCGATGATTCCGCGATTATGCGAGATCGTGCGTATTTGGATATTATAGATGCTCTGGTGCTAGTAGGCAAACAAATATTGATGGATTGTTATGACGAACTGAATAAGAAAAAAGACAATAGATGTTTGGAGTTGGCTTCGAAAATTGAATATGCCGGAAGGGCGTTGAGTCATCGTAGTGACGCGTTTGTCAAAGAGTTTGTGTTATATGAATACTTGTTTACATGTGATAAGATGGCGGAATATCACAAAATGATTGTTGATATTACTGACAAATATATATTGGCAATCAAGAAATATTGTGCGTATTCGAATGCGGAGTTGTTGCGATTTTTATTGGTGTATAATAGCAAAAAGACGCTGGCTATGTGGAATTATGTAGATGGCATTTATGAGAATAAGTATTTCAAAAACAAGACGGAATTGGCGGAAAATATTGATTATCACAAGGGGTTGTTGAAAGATATGGAGAGTACTCGGGAATTGGAGAATGAGTTTATTGCGGGCGACCAGACTCCGTAAGGAGAATGTGACGGGATAAGGATAAACCGACGGGATATAAATATATATTTTATGGAAAATATATATTCTTTTTATTACATCTATGTCTTGGGATAAGGTCTTCGACCAAACGGTTTTTGGTAAGGGGGCCTTTGACCAAGTTTTTGGTCTGGCCTTTGGTCAACACGTTTTGGACCCAACGACACCAGCTCTCCAATATGTGTATATCTCCCATTGACCACCTTCTTCACAGGCTCCCACATTCGAAACCGCTTGTTAAACGCGCATTCGATTTTATGTTCGCACGCCAAATCCACATACTTATCGATCCTCAAATCCTGAAAACATTCTTCATCCTCACTTTCTTCCCCATAATCAATATTTATATTCTCGCGAATCTTGCGGAACAACGAGTTCATATATTTACTTTGGACCCGAGTCCCTATGTATGCTACACCCACATAGGCCGACGGAACATCTTTCTCATAAGCAAACAGGTGATAAACATCGTCGCGAATATCGGCAACCGCGCGAAATGTGGCGACCCCCGAATATATCGGCAAACGATAGTCGAAGTCGGTGCGCTTTTCAAATGAATCGCATAGGGATACGCATTTCTGTTCGACTGGTGCTTGCGGTTTCTTGTATATATGGTTCAAATACGGAACAATCGTACCGGTAGAGCGAAACTGAATGTGGTGGCTAATATATTTAGCGGATTTGGTAAACGATTCGTAGAAAGGGAGCGAATCCAGGTCGGCGTCGTCATTCAAAATGCGCATATATGGCAATGCGAGCAAGAATTCGTTAGATTGTTGGTTTGGCACATTTTTCGTGAAAAATTCGTACAAATAGGTGAGTTTTTCGCCAAACAACATTTTTTTCAAATTGATGCCTTCATAATGATAAATATCTTCGATTACGAAGACTTGGTTAGTCTCGGTGATTTGGACCATAGTGCCATACAACAGCGTCCCGAAATAGGTGTCGATACGGGGCGATAATATATTTACTCTGCTCATTTTCGTGATTTGTTTGGACTTGTTGATATCGATAAGAAGCGCAATATCATCGGTTTTGTCGAAGGTGAACCAGATGAGCTGTTTCTTGCCGGTGGGTATGGCCATACAGATGTCGTAATTGGGCGGAACTTTCTTATGCGCAAATGTTTCATAAGAAAGTTCAAAAAGGGGAAATCGGTGTAATATGTGCGAATAATCCATTATATGATTGGGTGAAATGGGTTTATATTGTTTTTCGATGTATTTTACGGGGGGTTTTACATCGGCAAATATTCTTCCTCTTCCAATTCATCCGAGCACTCGATAATTATATTGGTTTGTTTCTCCTTCTTTTGTGATGGTGCCTTTGGTTTGGGCGCCGGTTTGCGCTTCGGCTTCACGATTTCTTCTTCCGATTCCTCCGAATCGAGTTCATCTTCTTCCGATTCCTCGGTTTCATCCTCATCTTCATCAGAGTCCACTATGAAATCGTCTTTTACATATCCCTCCTTGGTTTTGGGTAAATCGACGGAATCGTCTTCATCATCGTCTTCGTCTTCGGAATCCACATCCTCGAACCCACCATAAAGATGCTCCATAATATCCTCGAACTCTTTCACCGACATATCGGCCACCACGCCGTTTTCCATATTTAGCATAACGCAACTGCCGAAAAAAAGCGTGTTGTCCATAGGAGGTGGGAACTCATATTTGTTCTCCGTGTTGGCTCGGCCCGCCGTCTTTCCATATAAGCACAACTTATATTCAATGGAATTAAATACTACGGACCAAGTATGAGCCAGCGCGAATCCGTCGATGCTCTTGAATCCGCATTTCTTACAAAGGGCTTCTAAATCGAGTCCGTCAGTTTTAATCGATTTTAGTTTTCCGGTTTTGTCGATAAGAATCAGGGAAGGCATTAGATGTTTATGTTTCTGGCTATGCGTTTATATGGTTTTGATTATGGTATTTGTGGATGGGTTATTTTTTTATGCGTATATTGTATAATGCCTAAACAACACGGTGCTGGTATTCTCGATTTTATGGTGAGCGATCCCAAGAAAAGAATCGAAATGAATAACAAGAAAATTGAGGAGATTAAAAAGGAGTCGGAGACCAAGTGTAGCGAGATTCAAAAGGCGAATGATGCGAAAATCAAGAAGTTGGAGGATGACAATACGAAGCTAGAAGCGCAAGTTGAGGCTAAGGCAAATGAGGGTCCATCGATTATGTCGAGATTTAAGAATTTGTTTTCGAGTGATGAGGCAAAGCCGACGGGTGAGGTTAAAGTAGAGGAAAATCCTATGAATAAAGAAAAGCATTTAGTCGAAGAACAGGACAAGCCTGTGGTCGAAGAAAATGATGAAGAGGTCAAGCCTATAGTCAAGCCGATGGATCAAGAAAAGCCCGTAGGCGACCGCAAAATGTTTGGCGGCAAGAAAAATAAAAAATCCAAGAAGAGAAAGCAGAAGTCCAACCGTCGCAAATCATCCAAAAAATAAATGCGTTTCACCATATATCAAAAAACCCAAACTTTTGATATATGATGTTCAACATATTAATAATATCAATACTCATTATTCTTATTATTCATTATTCACTCGATTACATAAAATCATTGCTAAATCCCGTACCACCAAGTTTAGAGGATTTGAAATACAAAAAATACAAAACTATTATTGACGAAATATCCAAACCCAAGGCAGAACCCATACCAGATGCGGACACCGAATTAGAGCTCGAAACATATTTACACGCCCAGGTTTCCGCTATGGGTTGATGATCCCAGGCACGATCAAATCAATATTGTTGATAAATATTTCCAACGACTGGACATTATTCGCCGCCAAATTGTCGGTACACAAAAAATCGATAATATCCATCACCACTTTGATTCGGTCGCCCGTCCAAATGCCATTAAGGGCAGTAATCGTGGCATTATCATATACTGCCGTCATCGCGTCTTTCTTAAATAACTTCTCGTTCATATACTCTTCCAAGTAGTTTTCTATCAAATTGACGTAATAGTTTAGGCATAATACGATGACGGGACACGCCTTATATGTTTCTTTGAGTCGCTCTAAACCGGAAATCGCGCACTGAAATAGCTTTCGAATACCCGGCGTTCTGTCGCAAAATCGCGTATTCAAAAAAGCGGAGCACGCGAGCTGAATTGGATTGTATAAATATTGTAGATCAGTTTTGCCCGAGTTGAAATAGAGGCGACACAATGCCTGGAATGGCCCCGGTTCCTGTATGTAAAAAACATTGTCGGTAATGCGCAGTTTTGTACCGATGGGTTTGTTGCGCAAAATGGCGAGTTTCACGATGACCGACAACGGGTCCAGAATATAGAGGCGGTAATTGATATTTTTGGGATTGTCGGGGATATCGGTTGTTCCTGACGTTAACGCACTTGATATATATGCGCTCGACATGTATGATCCAGATATATATACTTCTTTGGAATAATCTTTATGCGGATATGTGGGTTTCATTATTGTTTTCAGCCTCTCTTTTCAACTCATCACGTATTAATCGCATTTCGCTTTCCATGTGCTGACGCAAACGTTTCATATCCGTATCGGTTTTCTCGACAACCATTTTGATTTCGATTGCCATATCTTCGCGGAGACGCCGAATTTCGTCGGCGTTTTTCTTGTTTTCTTTGCTCATTTCTTCGCGGAGTCTTCGCAGATCGCCTTTCAATTCTTTCTTTATCATTTGGAACTCGGACGACACGAACTCTTTGATGGTTGTTGCCTCTGTGGATATACTGTCTTTGATTGTCCTGGTCATAGTTGGATGCCATGTGTCGCTGAAACTAGTCAGGCGTTTTTCCAGATTATCCATCCGTTCATTATGAATATTAAACATACTATTCAGTTCCTGAATACTGGTTGTGCTGTTGTATTCGAGGACATCAATGCGGGATTCAATTCGTGGAAGTTTATTTGAGCAAAACATTGTGTATAGTTTTTGATATACAAAATGGGATATATTTATTCAATTTTTTATATGTGCGTTGACGTCGATTTCGTCGTCGATTTCGTCGTCGATTCCCTCTTCTTGACCCATAAGTACATTTTTATAATCGGTCGCCGTTGTTAAGGGATCCGAGCATCCAAAATATTCAACTAATGCGTAATAACAATCCAAATCACAATTAAAATAGTATTCTTTCGCCACATCGTGAATCGAATTGTGTTCCAAAAAATATGTACATATTTCGTGGGATTGGTTGTCTTGTAGAGCAGCTAAATTATGTGTCAACATTTCAACTTGTTCGATCAATTTTAGGTTTGCCTCTATTAGTTGTCGATTTATTTCTTCTAATTGGCGTAAATCTTCGATTGCGTCCATGATTATGTATGGGTAAATGTTTTAATATCATAAT
>JACCDP011339535.1_pt1 | contig 17425 bp, 11 predicted proteins | sample 7445841 | NCBI WGS metagenome assembly JACCDP01 (sample SAMN15323441, study PRJNA562643) | freshwater metagenome | isolation source: river surface water | place: USA:Blue River Watershed | collected 2017-08-17 | reverse complement strand
TCTGGGACAAGCTCAAGCCCGAACAGCAGGCGCAGTTGCGCGCCGCTGCCAAGGCGTCCGTCGCCGTGCAGCGCCAGCTGTGGGACGCACAGGAAGCCAAGGCACTGGCCGCCGTGAAGGCCGCCGGCAGCGAGATCGTCACGGTCGACCGCGAGCCCTTCCGTCAGGCCATGCAGCCGGTGATGGCGAAGTTCGTCAACACGCCGGAGCTGCAAGCACTCGTCAAGTCGATTCAAGACATCAAATGAGCGCCTATACGACGTTCTGCGCGGCGCTGTCGCGCTGGTCGCTGCGCGCGGCCGTGCTGGGGCTGGTGGTGCTGATCGCCTGCGTGCAATGGCAGGTCATCGGCCGCTACCTGTTCAACGATTCGCCGACATGGACCGAGCCGGTCGCCCTGATGCTGGTGCTCTACATCACCGCGCTGGCCGTGGCCGTGGGCGTGCGTGACGCCGGCCACCTGGGCATGGAATCCATCGTCATGCTGCTGCCCAAGGCGGCGCAGCGCGTGGCAGAGGCGCTGATCCATGTCTGCGTGCTGGGCTTCGCCATCCTGATGGCCGTGGCCGGCTGGGAGTGGCTGACGCTGAAGTGGGACGAGCCCAAGCCCATGCTGGGGGTCTCCGAGGGGCTGGACTATCTGCCGCTGGTCATCTCCGGCGTGCTCATCGTGTTGTTCTGCATCGAGCACCTGATCGCGGTCTTCCGCGGCCAGGACGTCGAAGAAGCCGGAGTGTGACGTGGAGGGCTACGAACTTTGGGTCATGTGCGGCAGCTTCGTGCTGCTGCTGCTCCTGGGCGTGCCGGTGGCCTTCGCCATCGGGCTGTCGTCCATCGCCACCGCGCTGGCAGCCGACCTGCCGATGGCCATCGTCTTCCAGAAGACGGTGGGCGGCATGCAGGTCTTCTCCTTCCTCGCCATCCCGTTCTTCATCTTCGCGGGCGAGCTGATGCTGCACGGCGGCATCGCCGAGCGCATCGTCAACTTCGCCAACCGGCTGGTGGGCCATGTGCGCGGCGGCTTGGGCATGAGCAACGTGCTGGGCTGCACGCTGTTCGGCGGCGTGGCCGGCTCGCCGCTGGCCGACGTATCGGCCATGGGTTCGGTGATGATCCCGCTGATGAAGCGCGAAGGCTACGACGCCGACTACGCGGTCAACGTGACGACGCACGCCGCACTCGTCGGCGCGCTGATGCCCACCTCGCACAACCTCATCATCTACGTGCTGGCCACGGCCGGCATCGCCGCGGTGAGCGTGTTCAACCTCATCCTCGCCTGCTTGCTGCCGGCCGTGCTGCTGACGGTGTCCAACCTCGTCGCGGCCTACGCGGTGGCCCGCAAGCGCGGCTACCCGACACACGGCGCCTTCCCCGGCTGGGGTCCCGTGTTCGCCGCCTTCCTGGCGGCCATGCCGGGGCTGCTGGTCATCGTCATCATCCTGGGCGGCATCCTGAGCGGCGTCTTCACGGCCACCGAGTCGGCCGCCACGGCCGTCTGCTGGGCACTGCTGGTCACGGCCGTCGTCTACCGCACGCTGTCGTGGCGCGGCTTCCTGGCCGCCTGCGCCAAGGCCTGCAAGACGACGGGCGTGGTGCTGCTGCTGATCGGCATCTCGTCCGCCTTCGGCTACTTCATGGCGCTGTACGAAGTGCCGCAGAAGACCGGCGAATGGCTGGAACAGATGAGCGGCAACAACGCCTGGCTGATCTTCCTGTGGGTCAACGTGCTGCTGTTCGTGCTGGGCACCTTCCTGGACATGGCCGCCACCATCCTGATCTGCACGCCCATCTTCCTGCCCATCTGCATGAAGGCCGGCATGGACCCGACACAGTTCGGCGTCGTCATGCTGCTGAACTGCGCACTGGGCCTGAACACGCCGCCGGTGGGCAGCACGCAGTTCGTCGGCTGCGCGATCGGTGGCGTGTCGGTCGGCCAGGTGATGCGCTCCATCGCCCCGTTCTACGGCGCGCTGCTCGTCACGCTGCTGGCGGCCACCTACCTGCCGGCGCTGTCGCTGGCGCTGCCCAAGCTGGTCACCGGCTGATGCGCTCGCGCCGGCACCTGCTCGCCGGCCTCGCGGCCTGGCCGCTGCTGGCCGGCGCCGACGGTCTGGACGCCACGCTCGCCGGGCTGCAGCAACGCTGGCGCCCTCGCCTGGCCTGGCGGCCCGACGCCGCCTGGCGCGCCGAGGCGCTCGCCACCGCCCGCCGGCTGCTGCTGCTGCCCGGTGATGACGGCAGCGCCTTCGCCACCGAGGTGCTGGCCGAGCAAGACCGCGGCAACCACACCGCCCAGCAACTCACGCTGCGCGGCGCTTTAGGCGACCGCGTGCCCGCCCTCTTCCTGCGCCCCAACGGCCCTGGCCCATACCCGGCCGTGCTGCTGCTGCACGACCACGGCGCGCGCTTCGACATCGGCAAGGAAAAGCTGATCCGCCCGCTGACGCCCAACGCGTCCGCCGACGCCTGGACGCAGCGCTACTTCGAGGGCCAATTCGTCGGCGACACGCTGGTGAACGCCGGCTTCGCCGTGCTGGCCATCGACGCGCTCGGCTGGGGCGAACGCAGCCGCCCCGGCTTCGCCAAGGACGACCAGCAGGCGCTGGCCAACCACCTGCTGCAACTGGGCCACAGCTGGGCCGGCATCATCGCCAGCGACGACCTGCGCTCGCACCGTTGGCTGCGCGAGCAACCGGGCATTGCCGCAAAGCGCGTGGCGGTGCTGGGTTTCTCCATGGGCGCTTTTCGCGCCTGGCAGCTGGCGGCCGTCTGCGATGACGTCTCGGCCTGCGTCGCCGCGCACTGGATGTGCACGCGCGAAGGCCTGCTGCGTGCCGGCGAGCACACGCTGCAAGGCCAGTCGGCCTTCAGCATGGCGCACCCGGGGCTGGCCGCCGAGCTGGACCACCCCGACATCGCCGCGCTGATCGCGCCGCGCCCGCTGCTGCTGTTGGGCTCACCGGACGACAAGCTGTTTCCGTGGGATGCCACACAAACGGCCTGGCGGCGGTTGGGGCGCGCATGGCGCGGGCGCGACGGCCTGCTGACGACGCAGGCCACGCCGGGTGGCCATCGGTTTGACGCCGCGCAGCAAGCCACCGCCGCCGACTGGCTGACGCATCAGCTAGCTTGACCCGCAGCCCTCGGCCGCCGGTGCCGCGTGCGAGCCCTCGGCCGCCTAGCCGCCATTGCCCGCAAGCCACAGTGACGCGACTGAACATGGCCTGCATGCCCCTGCGCGCCAGCAAGGTTGAGGATGAACCCGCCCCAAAGCACGGCGTTTGGGGGCCTGCGGACGTAGCCGCCATGCAGCCCCCGCGGCCACACTGCGGCTCATCGTCTGCAGGGGCACGCTATGAACGAACTGCTTGCCGCGTTTCGCCACACGGCCAACAACCACAGCCAGATCGAAGGCAGCCGGCTCTGCGGCTGCTGCAATTGCGTGCAGATCTTCAAGCCTGACGACATCGTCGGCTGGACAGGTCTGACCATCGACAACATGCTGGACCCCAGCGCCATCAGCCAGCAGACGGCCATGTGCCCGCGCTGCGGCTCCGAGGCCGTGCTGGGTGACCGCTGCGGCTTTCCCATCAACGCCAACTTCCTGGCGCGCATGAACGAGGCCTGGTTCCAGCGCACGATGGTGCGAAGGCCGAAGACGAGCAAGTAGCGGGCGGGCCGGCGACTTGGATTCGTGGTGGCGATCTTGCGTCGGTCGCAAACCCTGCGTTCACCAGCGGTCTGCCTACCCCTCGTCTTCGTGAGCTGGCGGAACGCTGTGCCCGACAGTGAACGTGCACCGGCCAGCGCTCACCTCACGGCCCCAGCGTCTTCGCCCCCGCCAGCTCCGGCTTGATCTTGACCAACCCGTCCAGCACCTGCTCCGAGAACAGCGCCGCGCCCTTGGGGCCCAGGTGGGTGCGGTCGAAGCGCGGCGGCGCCTCGGCCAGCGTGTCGGCAGCGGCCTGGCCCATGGCGGCCACGGCGGCGTGGCTGATGGCGTTCAGGTCCAGCACCGGCACGCCTTGCTCTTCGCCGACCTTGAGGATGGCCTCGGCCCAGGGGCGCAGGTCGTTGGGCAGAACACCTTCCTTGAAGGTGCGGCGCGTCAGCGGCGTCAGCAGCACCACGTCGCCGCCGGCGGCTTTCACGTCCTTCACATAGCCCGTCATGTTGGGGCCGAACTCGGTGGCGAGGTCGGTCGAGCGGCCGGGCTTGCCGGGCTGATCGTTGTGGCCGAACTGGATCAGCACCAGCGTCTTCTGGCGCGCCGTGCCCTGGGTCTTACCTTCGTTGAGCAGGGCCAGCACGGTGTCCCACAAGCCTTCGGCGCGAAAGCTCATGCTCGAGCGGCCGCCACGCGCGAGGTTGATGCAGGCGACCTGCTGCACGCGCGCGCACAGCGCGTTGCCGTAGCCGCTGCGCGGCGCCATCGTCGAGTCGCCGACGAGGATGAGGCGCGGGCCGGTGGCCACGTTGGCGGTGGTTTCACCGGCCTTGGGCGCGGAGGCGGCCGGCGCCGAGGCCGTCTGGGCCGCCGCAGCGAGGCTGAGGCTGGCAGCCAGGGCAGAGAGCAATCGCTTCATGGATCTGTTCATTTGGAAGGTTTGGACAGCGCGGGCCAACCCGCTTTGGGGCTCATGTCGTCGAGGTTCCAGTCGGCCGCCTCGAAGGCGCGCCTGGTGGGTGCGTGACGCGGGTAGCCGAGGGCGTTCTCGACTTCGGAATCGATCAGCCGGCCACGGCCCTGGGCCAGGTCGGCCAGCAACTGGGCATCCAGCGGGTCGCGGGCCCACGGGCGCGAGCCCACCTGCGCGGGCAGGTCGCGCGCCAGGTCGGCGGCGAGCCGGATGGGCAGGCCCGGGGGCAGATCCGGCTTGGCCATCACGATGATCTTGCCGGTGGTCTGCGCGTTGCTGCCCAGCAGCGGTACCGGCTGGCCTTTCGCGTCGACGGCGAGGTTGTCGCTCATGTGCAGTTCCAGGTCGCCCTGGCCGAGCATCGTGAAGAAGGCCGTGTCGGCCACCGTGCTCGGGCCGTGGCGCAGCGCGTTGCCCACCAGCGTGAGCCGGCCGGTCTGCCAGGGCTGGCCGGCCCACTCCTTGGCCAGCAGGTTGTAGTGAACGGCGCGGTCACCGGGGTTGAAGATGAGGTTGTTGACCATCGCGCCCTGCGCACCGCCCTTGAACAGCGCGTTGCGCTGGCGGTTGGACGCGTAGACGTTGCCGTAGAGCAGCACCTGGCTGGTGTTGTCGTGGATCAGCGAGCCCTTGCTGTGCTCGCCCTTCTCGTGCACCGAGTTTCCGAGGCCCTCGTAGATGAGGTTGTGGCTGTAGGTGATTCGATGCGACGTGGCCTGGCGCCACGCCTCGGGCGTGTCGCCCTGGAAGCGCGGGCCGCTGGCCGAGAGGTTCTCGTCGGTGGCCCACGAGAAGCTGCAGTGGTCGACGATGACGTCGTGCGCGCCGCCGATGCCGGAGATGCCGTCCTGGTCGCCGCCGCCCTTCTTGGGCCGCCCGAACTCGCCGGGGCGAAAACTCAGGTGCTGGATGACGACATCGTGCGTGGCGATGGTCGTCTCGGCCTTGATGATGTGGATGCCGGGGTCGGGGGCAGTCTGGCCGGCGATCGTCAGGAAGGGCTGCTGGATCTTCAGCGGCTGGCCCGCCATGTCGATGACGCCGCCGACTTCGAACACGACGATGCGCGGGCCGCTCGCGGCGATGGCCTCGGCCAGGCTGCCGGGGCCGGAGGCCGCCAGCGTCGTGACCTTGATGAGGCGACCTCCGCGGCCGCCCTGGGTCTGCGTCCAGCCCGTGTGCTGGATGCCGGCGTGGGGGACTGCTACGGGCGCCTCAGTGGCGGCGCAGTTCAAAGTGACGGTCAAGGCCAACGCCGTCAGAAGGAAGGTTTTGATCAGCATGGGACTGGAAAGAAATAACGCGCAAAGACCGGGGGCTTCGCGCGCATCAGGCGGCTGCCCCGCGCAGGCTCAATAGAACGTGTACTCGGCCGCCAGGCGGTAGGCGCGGCCGAGCACGTCGGCGTTGCTGGTCAGGTAGCCGTTGTAGCCCGTGTTGGCCGTCAGTGCGGGGCCCACGTTGGTGAGGTTGTTGACACCGACATTCACCTTCCAGTTCTTGAAGCCCGCATAGCCGGCGCTGAGGTTGTACTGCTTGTAGGCCTTGACGCTGGTGTAGGCCGAGCCGGCGCGCGGCGTCAGGTCGGTCAGGCCGCTGTTGTAGCGCTGCGAGAGCTGGGCTGACCAATCGCCATTGCGCCAGGCCACGGCGGCGGTGTGCTTCCAGCGGTAGACGATCTGCTGCGTGGTGGCGAGGCCGGCGTTGGGGCCGACATAGCGCGCGTCGGCGGTCAGGATGCCGACGTCGTCCAGCATCTCGCCGCCCTTTTCCACCGAGAACGCGTACTTGTCGTAGTAGGTGCCGTCCAGCTTGAAGTTGAACGTGCCCAGGTTGCTGGTGCGCAGCTGGTAGGTCGCGGCGACGTCCAGGCCGCGCATGTTCATGTCGCCGCGGTTGGCCTGGCTGGTCAGGATGTGGTCGATGGTGCCGTCGGCCCGGCGCACGATGTTGGCCGCGTACTTGGCCGGCTGCTGTTGCACCTCGGGCAGCGTCAGCGCGCCCAGCACGTCGCTGAGCTTGATGCTCCAGTAGTCCAGCGTCACGAGCAGGCCATGCACCGGCTCGAACGCGCCGCCGATGCTCCAGCCGCTGGACTTCTCGGGCTTCAAGTGGCTGTTGTCAGGTGACTTGGTCCAGTAGTCGGTGATGGCGTTGCAGACCTTGACCGGGTCCGCACTGGCGACCGCCGTGCCGGAGCCGGCGATGAGCGGCGTCGGGCTGGGGCAGAGCACCGGGTCATCGATGGTGGCCTGGCGCACTTCCGGCGTCGGGTTCTGGATGTCCATGATGGACGGTGCCCGGAAGCCCGTATTGGCCGAGGCGCGCAACATCAGCTGCGCGCTGGGCTGGAAGCGCAGCGACAGCTTGGGGTTGACCGTGGTGGTCTTCAGGTCGCTGTAGGTGTCGGAGCGCACGGCGCCGTTGAGGCTCCAGACCTTGGTCAGCGGTGCGTCCAGCTCGACGACGGCGGACTCGATGTCGCGGTGCAGCCTGGCGGCCACGCCGGTGGGGTTCTCGCCGACGATGTCGTCCTTCACGACGACACCGGCGCTGCTGATGTTGTAGCGGCCGTCGGCCAGCTTGCCGACGTAGTCCAGCGGCGCGGCGTGCACCTTGGCTTCGTCGCGGCGCAGCTCGCCGGTCACGGCCAGCGTCAGCGGGCCACCGCCCAGCGGCATCAGCTCGCGAGTCAGCGTCGCGTCGACGCCCTTGTTGAAGGCCTCGTTCCTGCGGTAGACGTAGTCGCGCAGTTCGATGCTCTTCAGGTAGGCCAGGCCGGCGGCGTCCTGCGGGCCGAAGGGGTTCAGGATGCCGTTGGTGAAGCCTTCCTGCGCCTTGCTGTAGAGGATGTAGCCGCCACCCGTGGCCGTGTTGCGCTGCGAGTGGCCGTAGTTCAGGCCCACGCGGTAGTCCCACTTCCACAGCGTGCCTTCGGCCGCCAGCACCAGCCGGTCGTTGACCTGCTCGTCGTTGCGATAGGCGTTGCCCAGTTCACCCGGGCCCCACTGGAAGTAGACGAGCCGGTTGTTCATGTTGAGCGGGCTGACGACGCCGGGCGTCTTCGTCGCGTCGATGAACATGGCCGGCGAATTGCTGCCGGTGTTGCTGCCCACCACGTTGACCAGCGGCGTGATGCCCTTGCCGGGGTAGAACTTGCTGGTGGACGGGAGGGTGTAGTAGCTGAACGGTTCGTTGGACGAGCTGTTGATCTGCAGGCCGCGGTACTTCTCGACGGTGAACGCCGAATGCAGCAGCTCCAGGCTGACGCGGTGGCCCTGCCCCACGTTCAGCGCGCCCTTGGCGAACAGGTTGGTGATCTTGCTGCCGTCGCTGATCGCCGTGTAGAAGTTCGGGTCGCGGTAGCAGCCGGCGTTGCCGTAGGTGGCCGGCGTCGCGACGCTGCCGGCACCCAGCGTGGGCAGCGACCACGGCGCCACGCAGCCGGTGGCGAAGCTGGCGTTGTAGTTGTTGTTGTTCGCGCCGCCTGAGGCCGAGGCCGGCGCGAAGCCGAAGTTGGCGATCGGGCTCTGGTTCTTGTTGCTGGGCGTGACGAGCAAACCCAGCTGGTTCAGCGCCGAGCCGTCGTACAGCTCGGGCCGGTCGCCCTGCATCAAGGCCGACTTGCTCTGGTGGTCCAGCGCGCCGTAGAGGTTCCAGCCGTCGACCACGAGGTCGCCGAAGCCGACGATGGCGCCCACGGCCTGGGTCTCGCCGGCACTGGAGCGCTCCGGCACGTTCCAGTCCGCCTTCATGCGTGCGCCGCGGTAGCTCTCCTTCATGATGAAGTTCTGCACGCCGCCGATGGCGTCGGAGCCGTAGATGGACGACGCGCCGTCGCGCAGCGTCTCGGCGCGGTCCAGCGCCATGCGCGGGATGACGTTGACCGACACGTACTGATCCTGCAGCGGCTCGTTGGCCAGGCGGCGGCCGTTGAGCAGCGTCAGCGTGCGCATGGGCCCCAGGCCGCGCAGGTTCAGCACGGGGCCGGCCGCGCCGGTGTTGAAGCCCAGCGACTGCGACTGCGGCAACTCCAGCACCAGGTCCTTCAGCTCGGTGTGCCCGCGCGCCTCCAGCTCCTCCGGCCTGTTGACCGACACCGGCAACGCCGTTTCGCCGGACAAGCGTTTGATGGACGAGCCGGTGACCTGCACGCGCTCCATGCTGACCGGCGCCTGGCCCTCGCCGCCCTGGGCCTGCGCGGCATTGGCCAGGCACAGCGCGGCGCCGGCGCACAGGCTGAGCCGGTGGGTCAGCCGGCGAGGGCTGTCAGGGCCAGCCAGCCCAACAGGGTTGCACTGCACTTTCCACGTGCTGCGGTTCCGGTTCTTCATCGTTGTCGTCTCCTCTTTTTTGTGTCGTGGCCGGCCGGCGAGCGCGCAGGCCGGCACTGCGTGATCCGCCGGGGCTCAGGGCGTGGGCACCCAGCCGCCCGGCGCGCCGGTGGCGATCGTCGAGTTCTGGAACACCTCGGCCCGCGTCGTCAGGCCCGCGGCCGAAGACAGCTGCCGAGCCAGCGTCAGGTCGGTCGCCACGGCATTGACCTTCACCGACGCCACACCCAGCCGTGCGCTGACGTCCAGCGGTGCGCCGCTGGCGTCCAGGCTGCCGAACTCGCGCCAGCCCGCCGTGTCGGTGGCGGCGCCATCGGCCGTGCCCGCCCATGGCGGCGGGTTGCTGCCGCAGCTACCGGTGCCGACGCCGGTCTTGCTGGTGCCTGTGCCCACGCACCAGCCCACGGGCAGGATGTGCGGCCCCATGCGCGTGTTCACGAAGGCGATGTTGTCGGTGTAGGTGGTCGCCGTCGTGCCGCCGCTGCGCGCGAGATAGGCCTGACCACCGGTGGCCAGCAGCGCCGGGTCGGCCGTCAGGCGGCTGTTCAGGAACACGAAGCCCTTGTCGCCGGCGATCGCGCGCGACTGCAGCACATAACCCGCCGAGCTGCCGGCGGTGTCCACCACCGAGCGGATCTCGCACTCCTCGAACAGGCTGGCCATCACGCTGCCCCAGATGAAGTCCACGTTGCCGGCCACCAGCGACTGGTAGAACCAGTTGTAGCCCTTGAGCTGCAGCGTGTCCTGCTGGCTGTAAAACGCCATCTGCCGCGCGACCAGCCGCGCTGCGGCGGCGGTGGTGCTGGTGTTGAAGTAGATCGTCTCGGCCTGGTTGTCCCAGCTGTTGCTGCGCTCGTGCGGGTTCAGCAGCGTGAAGTTCTGCAGCGTCAACAGGTCGGACGTCTCGATGAGGAAGGACGACCGGCCGCCCCCCAGCACGCGGTGGCCCAGCGTCTTGCCCGAGGTGCTCAGCGCCGTGCCGGCCGCCGCGCTGCTGGCGCCGCTGCCAGAGTTCAGCGACTCGAAGTTCTCGTCGCCCACCACCACGCCGTCGCGGCTCTCGCCCACGATGCTCAGGTTGGACACCTTCCTCAGCAGGTTCAGCTCCGGGTAGCGGCCGTTGGCGATACGGATGACCTTGGGCGTGGCCACCGTGTTGCAGCCGTAGCTGGACGAGCTGTTCGTGGAGCAGTACTTCATGACCCAGTTCAGCGCGCCCTGCAGCGTGCGGAAGTCGGCCGTCGAGCCACCGTCGTCCACGGCGACATCGGTGTAGCTCACCGGCGCCGCACGGGTCGTGAACTTCCAGCCGTCCGCCTTGGTGACACCGGCGAAGGCAGCGCCCTTGATGCTGCCGGCCAGCACCGAAGCGTCCATCGTCACGTAGTAGCTGGTGCCGAAATCCAGCCGGTTGTTGTGCAGGCGCACCTGCGCCGTGCTGCCGCTGATCGCCACCGGGCGATACCAGACATAGCGCGCCCAGGTCGCGCCATCCGGCATGGCGCCGAGTCCCAGCGCATCGATCTCGAGATTGGTGCGGGCCAGCACGGTCTGCGTGTCGCTGGCGGACGGCGCGCTGCCGACGTCGATGCTGTCCACCAGCACATCGTCACTGCTGCGATAGACGCTGATGCGGCCCACGCTGCCGAGCGTGGGCGGCGCGTCGAAGGACAGCGCCAGCCGCGTGTCGATGTGCACGCCGGTCTCGTTGGCGGCCGGCAGGCGGGTGCCGGCCACGTCGCCGACATTGCCGCTGCCGCTGATCTGCGTGGTCAGCTTGCCGGCACCGGCCAGGGCCACGGCATTGGCCTTGACGAGTGCCGCCGGCCGCGGCTTGTAGGCATAACCCGGCGTGAAGGGCGTGCCCGCAAACACGCTGCAGGCGCCCAGCGGCGCGCCGTTGAGCATGGAGCCGCTGTCCTGGAACACGCCGGAGTGGTCACTGCTCGGGTAGGTGACGACGCCGTCGCAGCCCGTCGCGCCGTCGATGGCGAAGACGTTGGCATGCGACAGCAGGTTGGACGCCTTGCCCGCACCGATGCTGTAGCTGTGCGGATAGGGGTTGGCCGTCTTGCTGCCGGCGAAGTAGTTGTTGAAGACGTGCACCTGCCCATAGCGCACGCGCGGCACACGCTGCGTGACGCCGCTGAACACGTTGTTGGCGATGGTCACGCGCAACTTGCCGGCGTCGCTCGTGAGGCTGTCGGAGCCGCCGATCAGCATGGTCTTGTCATGCGCCTGCACGACGTTGTAAGACACCGTGATGAGATCGGCGCCCTTGGTGATGTCGATGGCGCCGTCGTGGCACTGGCGCGTCTTGCCGTTCTCGATGGGCAGCGTGTCGTCGGTGACGGGCGCGTCGGTGATGGTGTTGCGGTCGATCCAGACCTGCGTGGCGGTGACGATGCCGATCGCGTCGTACTGGGAATTCCAGTTGCCGGTGGCGCCGTCGGTGGGGTCCCAGACGGGCCCGACATCGCAGGGCGCCACCAGCGTGAGGTTGCGGACGATGACCTGGCTGACGCCGGTGATGTCGATCCACGCGTTGACGAAGCCGGCGCCGGGGCCCTCGCCGATCAGCGTCGTGTTGCTCGGCAGGCGCACGCGCGCCCTGACCTTCTGGTCGGCCGTGCTCGCGAACGGCGTGCCCTCGGTCATGTCGATGGTGCCGGCCACCTTGATGATCTTGGCCGCGTTGCCGCCATTGGCCAGCGCGTTCAGCAGTTCGGCGCGGTTGCGCACGGTGTAGATGTGCTCGGGCGTGGCGGCGCTGCCGCCCACGGTGCCGGCGCCCCAGCCGTCGGCCGGCGCCGTCTGCAGCGCGGCGTCGAGGCCCCAGGCCGGCACGCAGGCCAGCAGCAGCGACGCGATGCCGCCCAGGTAATGCAGCGGCTTCATGCGGCAGCCCTCCTCGTGCGGCCCAGCGCCAGCAGGCCCAGCCCCAGGGCCAGCAGCGCGCCGCTCGCCGGCTCCGGCACCGCCGCCACGTTCAGCTGCGCGGTGAAGCTGCCGAAGCTGCCGTTGAACGTCAGGTCGTTCAGCGTCAGCGCAATGCGGTGGTCATCCAGCCGCGCCAGGCTGACAGCGCCACTGCTGATGCCGCTGAGGTCCAGGCCCACGAAGCCGCTCAGCGGCTGCGTCAGGCCGGCGAAGCTGAACGTCAGCGCGTAGGTGCCCGGCAGCGCGGCAACGCCACTGTTGTTCCAGACCTGCAGCAGCCCGCTGCTGGTGAAGTCGATGCCGACCGCGTAGTCGGCCGTCAGGAACTCCAGGTCGCCGAAACCGTCGGACAGCGCCGTCACGTTGCTACCGGCCTCGTCGGCGTAGCCATGGTCCAGGCCCAGCAGCGCCGAACTGGCGCCACTGACCTGGCCGGTGATGACGGTGCCCACGGGCACGGGAGCTGCCTGCACAGCGGCGCTGCCCAGGCATGCGGCGGCCAGGACCGCCAGGGTCTTGAGGGGGGTCATGCGTTGTCTCCGTTGTTGACGTGCGGCCGCTCTGTCGGCGGCTCGACTTCCATCCGGAGACCGGCAGGGTCCCCCAAGCAAAAAGGGGCACAGACGGCAGGTCTGCGCCCCTGGTCTTTCAGGTCATGCGGCTCAGAACTTGTAGCGGCCGCCCAGGATGTACTCGCGGCCGGTGTAGTTGTTCACCACCACGTTGTTCATCGCACGGGAGATGAACTGTTCGTTGGCCTGGTTCGTCAGGTTGGTCGCCTCGAACGTGAGTTCGAGCTGGCTGTTGACCTTGTAGCCCAGCGACATGTCCAGGTTGAAGGTCTTGTTCTTGCCCTGCTCGTTCTGGTTGTTCTGGAACACCACCGTCTGCAGGAACGACGCGCGTGACGAACCGGAGATGCGGCCGCTGAACGTGCCGTCGTCGTAGTAGAGCGACATGTTCCACGAGCGCGGCGACAGGTTGATCAGGTCCTCGGTGATGTAGGTGGTCGTCGTCGCGGTCTGCGACGCCGGGTACTTCATCTTGGACTTGACCTGCGTGTAGTTAGCCAGCAGGCCGAAGTTCTTGCCCCAGCTCGGCAGGAAGCTGAACGGCTGCTGCACGTTGATCTCGAAGCCCTGCAGCTTGCCGCCTTCGGTGTTGACCGGCGCGCTGACGGTGAAGATCTCGTCACCCGTGAAGTTGGTCGGCAGCAGCGACATCGGCAGGCCGGTGTCCTTGTAGGCCACGTTGCGGCCGCTGGTCACGACGAAGCTCTTGATGTTCTTCTGGAACAGGCCCAGGCCGATGAAGCCGTTCTTGGAGTGGTACCACTCGCCGCTGAGGTCGAAGGTGGTGGCGCGGTAGGGGTCCAGCGCCGGGTTGCCGCCGGTGTAGCTCAGCGTGCCGGTGGTGGACAGCGTGCCGCCCGGGTTCAGGCTCGGCAGCGGCGGACGCGACATCACCTTGGCCGCCGCGGCGCGCACGATGAAGTCCTTCGTCACGTTGACACCGACGTTGGCCGACGGCAGCCAGTCGTTGTACTGGCGCGTGGCCGTCACCGGGCTGCCGCCGCCGGTGGCGAGATAGCCGGTGGCGCTCAGCGACGTCTTCACATAGCGCGCACCCACGTTGCCGCGCACCGGCAGGCCGCCCAGGCGCGTGTCGAACTCGCCCATCAGCCAGCTGCCGGTGTCGGTCTCGCTGATGGAGCGGTTGTTGCCGCGCGCGTTGCCGTTGGTGATGGAGCTCAGCCGGAAGTCGCCCGAACCGCCGGCCTGGCCGGTCTTCAGGCAGTTGCAGTAGATGTCATACGCGCCGGCGATGGCGTCGAGGTCGGGGATGACCCAGGACGTGACCGAGCCGGCGGGCAGGCTCTGCCCCTTGCCGAAGCCATCCAGCGTCTTGACGAGGCTCAGTGGCAGCGTGCCGGCCGGCAGCGTGTTCATCGTCTCGACGGTGCGGCGGAACTCGTAGCTGTTGAAGCTGAACTTCTTGTAGCTGACGCCGCCCTTGATCGTCAGCAAGTCGGGGATGGCTTCCCACGCCACGTCGGCGGTCACAACGTCCTGCCGGTTGGTCGCGCCGTTCGGGCGGATGCGGATTTCGCTGGGCGTGAAGTTCGTGATGCCGGTGGCGCCCACCGGCACACCGTGGATGGCCAGCGCGCCGTTGGCGTCGCTGGGGTTGAGCGAGCCATAGGTGATCAGCGGCGAGCGGTCGTCACCACGCGCGTCGTAGACATAGCCGTTGATGTTGGGCGCATCCAGCGTCGTGGTGGTCTGGATGGGGTTGCGGAAGCGCGAGGTGGCGCGGCCGCCCTTGAGCGTGAGCTTGACGGTCTCCGTGAGCTCCTGCTCGACGGTGAGCGTGGGCTGCGTGAACTCGGTGGTGAGCTTGTCAAAGCGCGACTCCGAGCGGATGTCCACGCCGTTGAACTTGCCGTAGACCATCTGGCCGCTGGGCGCGAATTGCGCCTCCACGACGCTGGTCTGCGGCTTGCCACCCTGGGCCAGCGTGCGGCTGAACGAGATGGCCTCCAGGAAGTCTTCCTGGCGCGTCGCATCGAGCTTGCTGTAGAGCATGTCGAAGGTCATCACCGTCGTGTCGGTCGGGCGCACCTGCACCGACCCGGTCAGGCCCGTGCGGTCCTGGTCGTGCGTGAGGCGGCCGTAGCGCGGCAGGCGGGGGTGGAAGTTGGTGGCCAGCGCCGCGGCGTTGTAGGCATCGGTGGCGGCCTGCGAGGCCGGCAGGCGGGCGCTCGGTGCCGTGGCCGGGTCGGAGGCCACGCCGGCCGAGCCGCAGGTGTTGGCCGTGGCCGCCGTGGTGGCGGGGTTGGCGGGCGTCACGCCCAGCGGCGAGCACCAGCCGCCGCTGGAGGTGCCGTTGTCCCAGCGCACCGTGCTGAAGCCTTCTTCGTAGACCTGGCGCTTGGAATAGGCACCCGACAGCAGCACGCCGATCTTCTTGTCGGCAAAGGTGTTGGAGATCAGGAACGAGGCCTTGGGCGTGGCCTTGCCGCGGATGTCGTTGTACGTGCCCTTCACGGCCACGGCGGCCACGAACTTCTTCAGGTCGAAGGGGCGGGCCGTCTGCAGGTCCACCGTCGCGCCCAGCGAACCCTCATCCACGTCAGCGGATGTGCTCTTGCGCACGGTCAGCGAGTTGAAGAGGTCAGCGGCGAAGACGTTGAAGTCGAACGCGCGGGTGCGGTTGGCGCCGCCGGAGCTGTCGGTACCGCCGGTGGTGGCCAGCGCCTCGATGCCGTTGATGCGGGTGCGCGTGAAGTCACCGCCCAGGCCACGCACGGAGATGTTGCGGCCTTCGCCGGCATCGCGGTCGATGACGACACCCGGCACGCGCTGCAGCGATTCGGCCAGGTTGGTGTCCGGGAACTTGCCCATGTCCTCGGCTTTGATGACATCGACGATGCCCTTGTCCTGGCGCTTGGCGTTCAGTGCGCTTTCCAGCGAGGCCCGGATGCCGGTGACGGTCACGGTCTCGAGCTGGTTGTTCGTCGGGGCGGCGTCCTGCGCCCAGGCCGGGGCGACAACGAGCGTGGCGGCCAGGGCCACCGGGCTCAGGGCCTGACGGTGGTACGGACGGAAAGCGGGCATGAAGAGTCTCCTGGTGCGAGGCCGCCTCGACGCGTCACGCGCCGGCGGCTCTGGGGTTATGCAAGGGCTGGGCACCCGGGCGCGCGCAGGGCGCCCGTCAAATCGAGAAACGGCTTCGCGGCAGTGCGAGCGCCGTTCCTTGGCCGACAACGACAACTGCTGGGTCGTGCGGCCGCTGGCATCGCCCGGCAAGGCTGCCTCACCGCGGGCCTGCGCCGTGACGCTGGACAACATCACGACGGGTCATGCAGGCTTTGACGGGAAGGCTCTTTTGCAGGGCTTGTGGACGATGATAGGTTCAAGCTGGCAAAATCGGAACGCCGGTTCACTAAATAGAAACCATGATTCCGCAACACTTGCCAGCTGCCCTAAGCTTCTCGAAATCGGAATCTGAAACCGCGTTTCAACTCTAACGATCCAGCGCGGCGGATCCATCGGAACAACCCCGACCCCGCTGCCGCCATCGGTGCTTCTTCCGCCCGGGCGGCCCCTTCCCACGCAACCGGTGCTCCCCGCACCTCGAACAACGACATGGTCCTTCACAACTTCAATCTCGCCGGCAAGACGGCCATCGTGACCGGCTGCAACACGGGCCTCGGCCAGGGCATGGCGCTGGCACTGGCCCAGGCCGGTGCCGACGTCGTCGGCGTCAACGTCTCCGAGCCGGATGAAACCAAGGCCGCCGTCGAGGCACTGGGCCGTCGCTTCCTGGACCTGCGCGCCAACCTGGGCGACATCAGCTGCATCCCCGAACTGGTGGCCCAGGCCAAGGCGCTCAATGGCGAGGTGCACATCCTCGTCAACAACGCCGGCATCATTCGGCGCGAGGACGCGATCAAGTTCACCGAAGCGGACTGGGACGACGTCATCGACCTGAACCTGAAGTCGGTGTTCTTCCTGTCCCAGGCCGTCGCCAAGGTCTTCATGGCGCAGGGCAAGGGCGGCAAGATCGTCAACATCGCGTCCATGCTGAGCTTCCAGGGCGGCGTGCGCGTGCCCTCCTACACGGCCAGCAAGAGCGGCGTCATGGGCATCACGCGGCTGATGGCCAACGAGTGGGCCTCGCACGGCATCAACGTGAACGCCATTGCGCCGGGCTACATGGCCACCAACAACACGGCCGCGCTGCGCGCCGACGAACAGCGCAACAGCGCCATCCTCGAGCGCATCCCCGCCGGCCGCTGGGGCAAACCCGAGGACCTGGCCGGCCCGGTCGTGTTCCTGGCGTCGCCTGCATCCGACTATGTGAACGGCTACACCGTCGCCGTCGACGGCGGCTGGCTGGCCAGGTGAAATAGGCCCCTCGCCCAGCCTCGCGTCGCTGGACGCGAGCGAGTCTGGTCGGTCTTGCAGACCGCGCAGCCGCCAGAGCGGCTGCCCTTCGGCAGGCACGACAAGTCCTCAAGACTTATCGTGTCCGGCCTCAGCCCCCGAGGGGACGGCGATGCTTGCGGCTTCGAGCCGCAAGCGCATCGCCAAGCGGGCCGGCTCGGGAGCGGCCCAGCGCTCGGCCCGCAAGGCGCAACACATCAAAGAGGATGCCGCCATGAAATCCACCGAACGCAAGTTTGAATTCGTCACCCACGAGGACCCCGACACCGGCGCACGCGTCACGCGGCTGACGCCGCCGGACGTCACCTGCCATCGCAATTACTTCTATCAGAAGTGCTTCACGAGCGACGGCCGCAAGCTGGTGTTCGGCGGCGAGTTCGGCCCCAACCCCAGCCCGAACTGGAACTACCACCTGCTGGACCTGGACACGCAGACGGCCATCCAGCTCACCGACGGCGCCGGCGAGAACACCTTCGGCGGCTTCCTGAGCCCCGACGACAACTACCTGTTCTTCGTGCGTGACAAGCGCCAGTTCATCCGGCTGGAACTCGCCACGCTGCGC
>JACCDP010330012.1_pt1 | contig 17426 bp, 11 predicted proteins | sample 7445841 | NCBI WGS metagenome assembly JACCDP01 (sample SAMN15323441, study PRJNA562643) | freshwater metagenome | isolation source: river surface water | place: USA:Blue River Watershed | collected 2017-08-17 | reverse complement strand
ACTTAAGCAATGAAACCTTGATGCAAATAAACTTACATTTCTTTTCAATTTAATCGGTTATAATTTATAATAACCTTCTATGAAAATTATTACGAGTCAAGATTTTATTCAAATACGCTCAGAATCGATGATATCTTCATTGGATTTAGAGTTTTTATTTGAAGCATATGCCCCCTTTCTTGGCGTTGAGGCCCTTGGATTATATGGTGGTCTAAAGCAACAAGACCAATTATTAGAAGGAAATCAAATTATTTTTTCAACTTTTCTATCCTATTTTCAAACATCCCCACAAACCTTTCAATCTGCTAGAACTCAGTTAGAAGCGGTTGGGCTTTTAAGAACCTATCACCAAACTTTTGAAAAAACGAACTTGTTTACTTTTTCACTTTATGCTCCCAAATCCCCAAAAGCATTTATGGACGATCCTATCCTGAAAGGTTTATTGATTCAACGAACGAATCTTTTGTATCTCAAAAAAATTGAAGCGAAATATATGACACCTGCTATTGATCCACAATCGAAGGAAGTCTCGATTAGTTTTGGAGAAGTTTTTCATCCAGATTTGAATCATCCTGCATTTTTAAATCAGGCCAATTCAAATGTTAAAGGTAAATCACTAGCAGAAATCAGGCAACCTTTTGATCAATTAAAGTTCGCGGAACAATTACAGCATCAATTTTCAATTGATGTTAAAAAACTCAATGTAGAAGACATTAAACAAATGGTGTCCATTGCGACTTTGACAGGATTAGATGAACTAGCCGCTGCCGATATTGTGGGGACCAATCTTGATTTAAATCACCGCTTAAATTTAGATAAAGTAATGCAAGCTGCGCGCCAAGAAAAACGCTTGCCATCCTTTATTCGTCAACGTCAACAACAAAAAGTACAATTACAAGAAACGTCCACACAAGCGAAGTTGATGAATCAAATGGAGATGATGTCACCAGTAGATTTTTTAATGATGAAACAACAAGGTGCAGAAGTCTCACCCGCAGACTTTAGTTTATTGATGCGTTTACAAACACAATATGCCCTACCTTCTGGTGTGATTAATGCACTCGTTCATCATGTCCTTATCACACAAAATAATGTATTGAGCTCAAGGTATGTTGAAAAATTAGCAGGCAGTTTAACGCGTGCGAATGTTCAACATGCAATCGATACCATGGATTATTTTTATCAATTAAGTCAACCCCGTCAGTCGAAAACAACTATTAAAAAAGAAGTAACCGAACCAACCCTTCCTGCGCCAACCGTTGCAGCAAATGTTCCAATCACAGAAGTCGATGAACAAGAACTTGGTCAACTTGAAGACAAGATGAAAGGTTTAAAATGAAACCCATTAATCCCCAAACTTTAATTCAAGATGATTTTGAAGATGCGATTAACCAAGCTGTGAATCAAGTTAAGCAAAGTCCATGGTTAAAAAAAACGATTGAATCCTTAAAAATTAAAGAGTCAGAAATTCACCAACACCTCTCAACCTTATTGAAATTAGAAAGTGATGCGCAAGAAGTAGAGCAATGCAGATTGGCAGGAAAATGTTTAAAGCCTCAGGGCCATTATGTTGTCAGTATGCAACGCAATGCAGTTGGTTTTTTAGAACGAAAAATTGCACCGTGTCCACTCCTTGATGATCAGTTAAAAGTATCCCGTTTCTTAATTTATGATGATTTTAATGCCGATTGGAAAGACTCAAAACTTTTTGAATCACTCAAGCAACGAGATGGGCAAAAAGCACTCTATATGTACTTGATGAAAGTTTTACAAAGACAAACTACAGATGGACTTGCCTTGATTGGTCCTCATCAATCTGGGAAAACGTTTGCCCTTGGTATCTTTGCATATCGATTTGCACTCAATGAATTAGGCACCGTTGGTTTGTTAGATTTTAATCTTCAATTACCAAGACTTGTCTCAACAAAAAAATCAGATGGACTTGGTTTTAGTCGAGAACTTGAACGCCTTCAAAAACTAACCGTACTCATCTTAGACGGATTAGGATCACAACCGATTAGTGAAGATATGTTAATCGATGTCTTGATTCCGTTATTCATTGCTAGACAAAAACAAGGTTTGATCACCATGGTGACGAGCACCGTCCCGATTATGCAATTAGAAGGTTTATTTAAAGGGTATAAAGACAAACGGATGCTGATGACTGATTGGTTAAATTTAGTTCAAATCATTACCAAACCGATTCATCTACCTGCCATGATGCCTCTTTAATCTTGATGAAGATAAGGCCTTAACGTTTTTTGGATGATGTTCTTCCAAGTCGTGAGATTGCCATCATTGTTTAGGCGCACGTTCACGAAGGATAAATAATTTCGATATTGATTTCGCTCATTCAGTAAAAGCAATGCATCGACCGTCTCAGGATTTCTTTCTTTTAAACGTTTAATTTGTAAAGATTTGGGCGATTCAATGCCAAGAATTACATCTGTAAAAGCATCAATCTCACCTTGAAACAATAGCGGTACTTCCAATAAAATCACGTCGGATTGAGTCTTTAATAATTGCTGATACATATTTTTTTTAATGATGGGAAATAAAATTTTGATCCATTTATCATATCGAGCTTTATCGTTGACCATTGCCCTTAATAATTTGAGTCGATCAATCTTTTGATTGACGATACTTTCTGGAAAGATTTTTTTTAGCAGTTGAACCGCTTGTTTCGTTTGATAGAATGCATGGACAAGCTTATCAGCTTCAATTGATGGAATCCCTAATGATAATCCTTCTTGAAGTAGGGTTGATTTACCTGTGGCGATTTCGCCTGTTACACCAATGACAAACGGAAATTGGGGATGATGTTGGCAATGTGGGCAATAATGAGTTCCTCGACCTCCAACCATGATTTTATCGATACGATGCTGACAGTTAACACAAGCATCTCCCTCTTTGCCATAAACCTTAATTTTGGTGATAAATTCGCCATCAATTTTTTGCCCAGATTGATAGGTTCGAATACGTGTACCACCATCTTGAATCGCTTGGTGAAGAATGCGTTGAGCATGTTTTAAAATTGTTGACGTTTGGTTAATGGTTAAATGCTTTCCTTTTGTTAAAGGGTGAATCCTAGAGGCAAATAAGATTTCATCGGCATAAATATTGCCAATGCCCAATAAAATGCGTTGATCTAACAATAACGTTTTGATCGCACGATTGGCGCGATGAAAAGATGAATATATCAATGAAGGTTCAATGGTATGTAAGGGTTCTTTACCAAGGGATTGAAGTGAAGCATGCTGAAGATAAGTTGATTGAGTTGCCAATTCAAAGGTTCCAAATTTTCTCATGTCATCGTAGATCATGCGGGTTCCATCTGTGAACGCAAACACGATTCTTGCAAATCGACTTAATGGTGTAGAGGCATCCTTGGCTTCAATGTATTTGCCTTCCATACGTAAGTGGGAAATCACCACAACGCCGTTTGAGAAGAAAAAGATGATAAATTTGCCAATTCGTTCAATCGATTGAATCGATTTTCCAATCAGTGTTTTTTTAAATTCAGATACATTGGGTTTAACCATCCGTGGATGAAAGATATCGATTTGTTTAATGGTTTTTTGGACCATTAAAGGTCTTAAGGTTTTGACGATGGTCTCAACTTCTGGTAGTTCTGGCATAAGTTTATTTTAAATCATACCAAGTATCAGCATAATGGCCATCGACCTTTAAGGGTACTTTTAATGGTAATGCGGTTTCCATGATCGATTGAATCAAGGGCATCACTTTTTCAATTTCGTCTTTTGGGGTTTTAAAAATTAATTCGTCATGAATCGTGAGGATTAATCGAGTTTTGAAACCATTAACGGTAAGGGCATCTGCAACTTTAATCATCGCAAGTTTTAGTAAATCTGCAGCTGTTCCTTGGATAGGCGCATTCATCGCAGCCCGTTTGGCAAATTCTCTCGCTTGAAAGTTGCTTCCAGAAATATCGCGAAGATATCGACGTCGGCCTAAAAGGGTTGAAACATATTTTTGATCTTGTAATGAAGCGATCAAGGATTGCATATATTGTTTGAGTTCAGGATAAGCAAGATAAAAAGCATCAATCAATTGATTTGCTTCTGTAGTAGAAACACCAAGTTGTTCAGATAATCCCCATGAAGAAATGCCATAAATAATACCAAAGTTAACGGCCTTTGCTTGTCGTCGCATCAATGAAGTCACCTCACCACCATTGGCGAATAAACGTTTTGCCGTCAAGGTGTGGATATCTTCTTGCTTTTGAAACGCATCAATCAATGATTGGCAATTGGCAAGCTCGGCTAAAATCCTTAACTCGATTTGTGAATAGTCAAAAGAAAGAAGGACAAAGTCTAATTGAGGATAATAAAACGCTTTTCGAATGAGTTTCGTTTCTTCATCTTTCACGGCGATGTTTTGAATATTGGGATCATAAGATGATAATCGTCCTGTTGTGGTTTGTGCTTGTTGATAAATGGGATGTAATTTACCATCCGGATAGCTTACCTCAGGAAGCGCTTTAATATAAGTCGATTGTAATTTTGCATACTTACGATAATCAAGAATCAAGGGTATTGAAGGATGAAGCGTCATGATTTGCTTTAAAACATCTGCATTGGTTGACCCTTTTTTTGGATTGGGTAATTGAAGCGTTGTAAAAAGTATTTCACTTAATTGTTTTGGACTATCTAAGTTAAAACTTTGACCGATGTATTCAAAAATTTGTTTTTTAAGTTCTTGGATCTTTTCATCGACCGTTTTTTCCATGGTTTTTAAGTAGGCAACATCAATGGGTAGTCCTTCAATTTCCATAGAAGCAAGGATTGGAATCAATGGAAATTCAATTTCATATACAATCTTTTCTAGATGTTTATCTTTTAAATTTTGCATTAATCGCGTTTTCAACGATCCTAACGCTTGAGCAACTTGAACTGATTGCTCTAATAAATCTTCACTTAATGGAATGCCCGATTGTTGCATTACCGTTTGGCGATTTAATGAAGGGGTTTCTTCTAAAGCGTAGGTTGAAAGCATACAATCGAAAAAAGGTCCTTTTATCAACACTTGATAACGATGACATAAAACGAGAAGTTCTTTATAATCGAAGGCAATTTTTTCGATGGTTTGATCTTCCATGATACGTTTCCAAACTGGATCTTGCTTACTGTCATCCAGATTGAGTACAAACGTACGAGTTTGATCGTGTATTACCCACCCCATTAACGATTCCTTAAAGTAGTTTCCAGGCTTTATCATCGGAACAATACTTAACTGTTTCGTTTTGAGTTCTGGTAACTGTTTGACTTGTTCAAAGGTAACGGGCGAAGAGGTCGTATTTGTTTTCATTTGAAATCGACCCAATAAAGATTTCATTTCATATTGGGTGACGAATTGTAGAAATTGTTCTTGGTTTACACCTTGATAAAGGGTTTGATTTAAATCAAATGGTAATTTCATATTGGTTTGAATGATGGCAAGCTTTTTAGAAATAATCCCCGATTGTTGATGCGCGATTAAATTTTCAGCTGTTTTTCCTTTGAGCGTATTCGCGCCTTCTAATACTTTTTCAAAGGTAGAGAATTGTTGTAATAATTTGATGGCGGTTTTTTCGCCAATACCAGGAATGCCAGGAAGATTATCGCTGGCGTCTCCGACCAAACCCTTATAATCTGGAACTTGTTCAGGGGTAATGCCATATTCAGCAATCACTTTTTCTCGGGTCATTTTTATCATTTCACTTACACCTTTGCGAATTAAATTAACCGTAAGGTGCGGTTGGACTAATTGCAGAAAGTCTCGATCCGAGGTATATATTTCAACTTCCATGCCCGCTTTTACTCCAAGGATTGCTGCCGTGCCAGCGACATCATCACCTTCAAAACCAGATTGTTCAAAGGTAAATAATTGCAGAGCATTTAATAATGAACGGGCAATTGCAAATTGAGGAATTAAATCTTCTGGAACTGGTTTTCGATGAGCCTTATAAGATTCTAATTCTTGATGTCTAAAGGTTTTTTCTCCTGTATCAAATGCCACCAAAATATGCACATTTTCATCGACAGGAAAAAGTATTTTTTGCAGCATATTCGCAAACACATACACAGCATTTGTAGGTATACCTGTGCTTGTCGTTAAACTTGCCCCACCATAACTGGATGCGAAATAGGCACGAAATAACAAAGCATTGCCATCAATGATTTTCAGTATTTTCATGATTTTACCGGCCTTAGTTGGTCCACAATAAAACTATCTTGCTTTTCTTGATCAACCGTTCCAACGACGATGATAAGTTGACCTCTTGAAATCATCGTTGCAAGTTTTTCATACAATTTTGGAAATATCACCAAATCCAACTTATCGGTTTCGTCATACATGGTTACAAAAGCCATGGTTTGACCGGCTTTGGTTTTAACCACGCGGATGGTTCGAATTAATCCACCTGTTGTAACGACTTGGTTGGTTTTCTTAGCCTCTTGAATCGTAGAGACATGTGGATTTTGTTTATCCAAACGATAAGGTCCTAATACACTTTGGGAAAGTATCATACCGGTGACATCTAATTCTTTTTCTAAATTGTCAAAAGCCGAATCGGTTGTTTGAACATAAGCCATCTTGGGTAGAGACGTCGCAGGAATTAAGCCGGTTGATTCATCAATAAAGGTTGATTGTATGGCTGCATTTTTAATTGCATTCGGCAAACTTGCCCTTAAGGTTGCTCGATTGAGTCCAAAGCCATCATATGCCCCCGCATCGATAAGTGCGGCATGTTGGTTTAGGGTCACATGATAAGGGTGTAATCTTGTCACACAATCAAATAAATCTTGAAATGGTCCTTTAGCCCTTACTTGCATGATGGTTTCTACTAAACTTTGTTGAATGCCTTTGATAATGGTTAAAGGTGCAATTAAACGTTGATCCACCATCATAAATTGACTTGAAGGTGTTTGGATACTGGGTGATGATAATTTAATTTTTAACGTTCTTAACTCATCTAAATAATTTAATAATTTTGTATCAGAGGTGCCTGCTGAAGCATTTAAGATCGCAGCATAGAAAGCATGTGGATAATACGTTTTTAAGTAGGCCATTTGATATGTGAGAGTTGCATACGCTACAGAATGGGATTTATTGAAACCATAATCTGCAAATTTCAGAATGTGATTGTAGACACTTAGGGCATGATCAGCCTTGTAACCTTTGACGACCGCACCTTCGATAAAAGCTTGCTTTAGACTCAGCATGACTTCATTGTCTTTTTTAGAAATAGCGCGTCGGAAATCATCCGCTTTACCAAGAGAAAAACCAGCCATCGTTTGAGCAATTTGCATGATTTGTTCTTGATAGATGATGATGCCAAAAGTTGGATTTAGAATTGGCTTTAGTTGCTGATCTAAGTAAGTGATCGGTTCTAACCCTTGTTTTCGTCTTGCATAACTTTCAATGTTATCCATGGGACCAGGTCGATAAAGCGCAATTAAGCTTACCAAATCACTAAATCGATCGACTTGAATGGTTCTCATTGCGCGCTTCATGCCATCGGATTCAAGTTGAAAAATCCCCATATTTAGACCCATTCTCAATAAAGCATAAACCTGAGGATCTTCATAATTCATTTGATTGAATTGGACTTGGATGCCTTGACGTAGAAGAATCGCTAAACAAGATTCAATAATGGTTAAATTCTTTAAACCTAGAATATCAATTTTTAAAAAGCCTTGTGCTTCTAAATGATTCATTTCATATTGGGTAATGGTTTTATCACCTTGAGTGATTAAAGGCAAACTTTCAATGAGTGGAGATTGATTTAGAATTATGCCAGCTGCATGCATGCCGGGTTGGCGAATAAATCCTTCAATTTTATGCGCGAGTTTTACGATTTCAGCACACTCAGAATCCTCATCAAATAATTTTTGAAATGCTGGGAGTTTTTTGTAAGCAGATCGTAAATCTAATTTTCCATCTCCCAATGCCTTTGATAACAATTCAATCGAGGTATTTGAAAATTTATACATTCGACCAACATCACGAATCGCTTGTTTAGCTTGGATGGTTTGATACGTGATAATGTGACTGACGCGATCTGAACCATATTTTTGCATTAAATAAATGATGATTTTTTCTCGGTCTTTATCAGCAAAATCTGTATCAATATCTGGCATGGTTTTTCGAGAAGGATTTAAAAAACGTTCAAATAATAATTGATGTGGAAGTGGATCAATTTCTGTAATGCCCAAAGCATAGGCAACTAAACTTCCCGGTGCAGATCCTCTTCCGGGACCAACAGGGATGTTTTGTTGTTTAGCAAATTGAATAAAGTCCGCAACGATTAAGAAATAATCAGCGAAACCAAGACTTTCAATCATCGTTAATTCTTGATCAAGTCTTTCTAAATAAATCACTTGTGTAAAATCAATCGGTCTATTTTGTAGGCCTTCAATTGCTTTTTCACGCAATAAAGCTTGTGAATCTTTCCCCGGTTCAAACGTCAATAATTGCCCACGTTTAACAAAGAAGTTAAATTTGCATGCATTACTGATGTTGACGGTTTCAATGATTTCTTCGGGTGTGTACAAAGCCTCAACTTCAGAAGAAAGGGGTAAGTAGTGGCGACCATTTTTTTCTTTGATGAGTAAGGGTTCACTGCTTTGAATTGCCTTTAACATATCAACGATAATAGCATCGCTCGTTTTACCATAAAGAATGTGAGGAAAAGCAACGGTTGGATAGGTGAATTGTTTGGCAAATTGGCGAACAGACTTCAGTTTTGTTTGATCTGAATCTGGATAATGTTCAATTCCTAAATAAACCTGTTTAAGGCCTTTAAACGAAGTTTGTAGATAAAGTGCAATGTCGGAAAATGGAGCATTAAAAATCGTACTTTGGTCAGTAGAAACGACTGCAATCACATCATTTGAACCAGGTTGAAATTTGAATGAATCGATTTGTTTTTGTTGGGCCAATTGACTCAGTTGAATGAGAAGTCGATAACCGTCTTCATTTTTAGCAAAAAAAGTAACCAACATTTTTTGGTAAACAATATCAATGCCGATAATGGATTGGATTTGATTTTTCTTGGTTAAGGTGGCAAATTCTGGGATACCGAATAAGACTTGATGATCAGCTAGCCCCGCAACGGTATATTGTTTTTCTTTAAGTGACGAAAGGAGGCGGTCCATGGTGAAACCACTTGATAAAAAGGAGTAAGAACTCGTGATGTGAAGTGGGATAAACAAGGGATTCTCCTCATTAGTAAAAGCATACCATAAAGGCTAAGATGAGTCATTGAAAAAGTTCGATTATTTCAATAATTTATCTAAATCTGCAATAAATTGTGGAAGTTGATCTAGACTGGTTAATTTACAACCACTTGCTTGCGCATGGCCGCCACCTTGATATTGTTGAGCGATTTGATTGATTTGAACTTTTTTACTGCGAATCGAAACACGCCAAACTTTATCTTTAATGTCTTCAGAAATAGAACACCAAATATGAACATCTTTGATGTTACTGAACATATTCACATTATCTTTACCTTGCGTTGCAAGCATACCTAAATCGGTTTGTTCTTTGTGCGTTAAAACGTAATAAGCAACACCATGTTTAGAAATTTGATAATGATTCAATAAATATGCTGTTACTTTGAGGTCTTCTAATGTTTTTTCATACATTTTTAGGTAAACATCATCATGGGCGTTAATCCCTGTTTCTAATAATTTCTTCGCAATTTCAAACGTTTGAGGTGTGGTTGATTTATACATAAATCGACCTGAATCACCAGCGATACCAGAGTAGAAATAGGTGGCTGCTTTTTTAGTTAATTTATACTTTTTCCCGTATGTTTCAATCATTTTCATCCACAATTCAGAGGCTGCACACGTTTCAGTTTCAACTAAACAAATATCTCCAAATGGATTTACATTTGGGTGATGGTCCACCTTGATCATCATCGCGCCTCGATCATATCGCTTATCATCAATGCGATCGATATTGGCAGTATCCACGATTAAGCAAAGCGTTTTTTTATCAAAGAACTTATCAGAAATTTTTTGCATTTTTGGGTAAAGTCTTGGGGTAAAGGAAGGATGATCTTCACCGACAACTTTAACTTGTTTTAATGGGAAATTATCCTTAATCCAAGTGGCGACGCCCCATTGTGTTCCTAGAGCATCAAAATCCGGTATCACATGACGAAAGACAACTATTTTTGGATACTTTTTGATAGCGCTTAAAATATCACCATACATCTTTGAATTGTTCGTTTTGTTATTTAATAATTTCATAAGTATCCTTTACAATCATTAATTCTTCATTCGTTGGAATCACCATACCAATCACTCGACTTTCTGGTTTGGTGATAACTGCAACTTTTCCTCTAATCGACATATTGAATTTTTCGTCTTCTATTATCGATAATGCTTCCTTAATTTCTTCAATAATTAAGTGACGATAAAACCCAGAGTTTTCGCCAATACCCGCAGAAAAAACGATGACATCAACACCACCCAAACGTATCACATATTGACCGATAAAATCTGCAATTCGTCTCACAAATAATTGGTTGGCGAGTTGAACTTGAGGATTGCCTTGTAAGTGAGCAGCCTCTAAATCACGAGAATCGGAAGATAATTTAGACATACCAAGCAAACCACTTTTTTTATTAAACAATTCATAAATGGCCTCATGACTTTGACCAGTTTTTAAAGCAGCAAAATGAAGCACACTAGGATCTATATCACCGGTACGAGTTCCCATCATGATGCCACCAAGTGGTGTTAAACCCATCGAAGTTGCGACAACTTTTCCGTTTTTAATTGCCGCTAAAGAAGCACCTGAACCAAGGTGAAGGGTAATGATTTTAGGATTCTTAATGGATGTTAAGTGCTTGTGCACTTGTTGCATTAAATATTTATGTGAGGTGCCGTGAAAGCCATACCTTCTTAAATCATGTTTCTCATATAACTCATAAGGTATTGGAAATAAATAATCTTGAGGTTCCATCGTTTGATGAAAGGCTGTATCGAAGACAGCAACATTCTTAACATGAGGCAAAATAGCTTGAAAGGCATCGATACCACTTAAATTGGGTCCATTATGGAGAGGTGCTAAAGGAATGTATTCCTTGATCTTTTCAATAATAGATGCGTTGATGATGACGCTATTAAAAAAATATTTTCCACCTTGTACGACCCGGTGACCCACGCCTTTGATTTCATCAAAGGATTGAATGACTTTTTTTTCAATCAAATACTTTAATAAGAGTGATACACCTGATTGATGATTTGGAATTGGAGTATCGATAGACATTTTTTCTTGACCAATTGTCAAACTAAAAGTTCCTTGAACTTGACCGATACGATCTGCCATTCCTGAGCAAATTAAGGTTTCAGAAGGCATATTATACAGCTTAAATTTAAGACTACTACTACCTGCGTTAACGGCAATGATTTTACTCATGAAATCTTGCTTCTTTCCTTAGGAATTATACCGAAAATTTATTCAAGATGGAATCACAATTTCTGATTTATTTAAAAAGTTGAAAAGCAGTATAATAAATTTAATGAAGCCAAAAGAATTAATAGATCATTTTTTTAACTTCGGTTCCTTTGAGGCTTACGAATTTTTTGGTGTACATCCAGATACTAGGACTTTGAATGGCATCAATCAAGATGGTTTTGTTTTTCGATTATATGCCCCCAATGCAAGTGAAGTTTTTGTTGTTGGTGATTTTAATCAATGGAATGAGACAACCAATCCCATGGTTAAAATCCATGATTGGGGCATTTATGAAGTCTTTCTTTCGACTTGCAAAGTTGGGGATCGATATAAATTCAAATTTAAAAATGTTTATGGCATTAGCGTTCAAAAAGCAGATCCATACGCTTTTGAATCAGAAGTTAGACCCTTAACTGCCAGTGTTATCACAGACTATAAAGGTTATCGATGGAAAGATGAAACCTATTTAAAACAACGTAATCGCAATTTTGATCGCCCCATGGCCATTTATGAGGTCCATTTGGGAAGCTGGAAAAAACCCGAACAAAAAGAGTTCTTTAGTTATGAAGAGATGGCAGAGCAACTGATTCCATATGTCAAAAACCATGGCTTTACACATATTGAAATTATGCCCTTAACACAGCATCCATTTGATGGTTCCTGGGGTTATCAAGCAACGGGTTTCCATGCTGCAGATTCCCGATATGGTTCATTAAAAGGATTGATGAAATTTGTCGATCGATGTCACCAAGAAAACATTGGCGTCATTCTTGATTTTGTGATCGTCCATTTTGCAAGTGATGGTTTTGGACTACATGAATTCGATGGGAGCAAATTATATGAATATTTTGATCCACGAAGAACCTATTCACAGTGGGGGTCTCCACAATTTGATTTAGGAAAACCAGTTGTCAGAAGCTTGTTATTTAGTAGCATTAATTATTTTTTAACGATGTTCCATTTGGATGGAATACGCATCGATGCGGTAAGTAATATTGTCTATTGGGATGGCAATCCACAGCAAGGAGAAAATAGTGGAGGGATTGCTTTTATTCGAGATTTAAATGCGTTTATTCATCAATTCCACCCCAGTGTAATGACAATTGCTGAAGACTCAACCGCTTTTAGTGGCGTCACAAGGCCTGTTGAATTTGGTGGTTTAGGTTTTGACTATAAATGGGATATGGGTTGGATGAACGACACCTTAAAATATTATGGCGTTGATTTCATTTACAAATATTATGATCATCATAAATTAACCTTTTCGATGCATTATTTTTATTCAGATAATTTTATGTTGCCTTTATCTCACGATGAAGTTGTCCATGGTAAAGGCACCATTCTCAACAAAATGTGGGGAAGTTATGATGAAAAGTTTGCATTGTTAAGAAATTTATATGCCTATCAATGGATGCACCCAGGCAAAAAACTCACCTTTATGGGCAATGAATTTGCTTCATTTGATGAATGGAGTGAGAAAAAGTCGCTTCCTTGGTTCTTTACCCAATTTCCAAAACATGACTCTATAAGACAACTTTTGAAAGATTTAAATCATTTATATCGCCAAGAACCTACCTTGCACTTTGAAGAACACAATCCTGCCCATTTTCGCTGGTTAATGGTCGATAACCGTAATGACAATGTCTATGCCTTCGAAAGAAAAATCAATCAATCTTCAATAATCGTTGTTTTCAATATGAAAGGTAACTACTATAATAATTATGATATTGGTGTCTTTGATTCAGGAACCTACCAAGAAGTGCTGAACACAGATAACGAAATCTATAGTGGTTGGAATCGGATTAATCGTGGGCCGTTGATGACTAAACCCACGCAAGGTCCAGAAGGAAGACCCGCTACATTAACTCTGACCATCGGTTCATTCGCAGCTATTGTACTAAAAAAAATTAGCGATCCAATCGCCAAATAAAGGAGTCCTCACGATTATGTTTAAAACAAAAGAACAATTTAAACAAATTTTTCTCGAGCGTTTAGAATCAAAATTTGGTCGTAATGTCCAAGATAGTCATATTACCGAAAGATATGAAATAATCGGCCATATGATTAGGGATTATGCAGGTGAAAACTTAAAAAACTTAAGAACCATCGATAATAAAAAACATCCACGGCAACTTATTTATTTTTCAATGGAATTCCTCATTGGAAAATTAATGTTAAGTAATCTACAAAATTTAGGAATTTATGACATCGTTGAAGGTGGTTTAAAAGATCTTAAGCTTTCTTTACAAGAATTAATTGATATGGAAATGGATGCTGGTTTAGGTAATGGTGGTTTAGGTCGCCTTGCAGCATGTTTCTTAGATTCCATTGCTTCCTTAGGATATGCCGGTCATGGCAACACCATTCGTTATGATTATGGATTTTTCAAACAAAAAATTGTCAACGGAAAGCAATCAGAAGTTCCAGATATTTGGTTGAAAAATGGAAACATTTGGGAAGTCAAAAACTTAAAACATTCGGTTGACGTCAAATTCTATGGCCAAGCAGAAACCTATTTAAGACCTGATGGAGGGTATGCGATTCGTACGGTCAATGCCCTGAATGTAAGGGCTGTACCTTTTGATATGGCCGTTGTAGGTTATCGCAATAACGTCACCAATAACCTTCGATTATGGTCTGCTGAACCTACCGAAGAAAATATTCCAAGTAATCAAAGTTTTAAAGAATACTTACAAACCGTCAAAGAAATTACCCATGGTTTATACCCTGATGACTCTACTGAACAAGGTAAAATTCTTCGATTAAGACAACATTACTTTTTAGTATCAGCCGGTTTACAATCCGTTATTGCTTCCCATTATCGTCGCTTTAAAAGAGTAGATAACGTCCATGAATATTTTGTATTTCAGTTGAATGATACCCATCCCATTTTAGCAATCCCTGAATTCATGCGAATCATGATGGATGAATATGATCAACCTTGGGATGCTGCATGGAATCAATTGACGAAATGTATGGCCTATACCAATCACACCGTGATGGCAGAAGCATTAGAAAAATGGCCCGTGCATTATATGCAGCCCTTACTTCCAAGAGTATTCATGATTATCGAAGAAATTCATCGTCGTAGTCAGTTAGAGTTCTCGCAAAAACATCTCACCGAGGATGCTAGACGCAATATGGCAATCATAAAGGACGGCATGGTTTACATGGCCAATCTTGCGATCTATTCAACCTTCTCTACCAATGGTGTTGCTGCGTTGCATACGGATATTTTGAAAGCTGATACGTTCAAGGATTATTTTCAACTTTACCCAGAACGATTTAATAATAAAACCAACGGTATCACCCATCGTCGCTGGATGATGTATAGTAACCCTTCATTAGCTGATGCCATTAGTAAACGCATTGGTGAAACTTGGAAAACGAAACCCCAGCATTTAGAAAAATTATTAGCATTCCAAGATGATGTCAGTCTTCAAACGGACTTAGCAAACATCAAACTTGAGAATAAAAAGAAACTCGCTACGTTCTTGAAAAGCCATCAACGTGTAGATCTAAATGTTCAAACAATTTTTGATGTACAAATCAAACGACTGCATGCCTATAAACGCCAATTAATGAATGTTTTTCATATTATGTATCTTTATCAAAAAATGAAAAAAGATTCATCTTATCGAATTGCGCCTCGAACTTATTTATTTGGCGCAAAGGCTGCTCCTAGTTATTTTTATGCCAAAAAAATTATCGAATTAATTCACTCTGTGGCAAAAGTCATCAACCAAGATCCAGCCATTAGTCCATTCTTAAGCGTTGTATTTGTAGAAAATTATGGTGTTTCAATTTCAGAAAAGATGATTCCCGCTTCCGATATTTCTGAGCAAATTTCTACGGCAGGTAAAGAAGCATCAGGAACCGGCAACATGAAATTTATGATGAATGGTGCGATTACCCTTGGTACATTAGATGGTGCGAACGTAGAAATTGCTGATCTAGTTGGTCCAGAAAACTGTGTCATATTCGGGATGAAAGTCGATGAAGTGAATGCGCTTTATCAAAATCGCACATACCGGGCATGGGACATGTATGCAAATTATCCGCATCTAAAAGCCATTATTGATTCATTAATTGATGGCACTTGGTCCGAAGGTAATTTAGACACGTTCCGTCCTATCTTTGATGAAATCATGCATCGAAATGACGAGTATTTTGTTTTAAAGGATTTTGATGCGTATGCCACTGCACAAGAAAAAATAGCAAACCTTTATCAACAGCCCAAAATGTGGCAAAAAATGGCAATTGTTAACATTGCTCAATCCGGATTTTTCTCAACCGATCGAACCATCCAACAATATGTGGATGATATTTGGAGGTTAAAAAAGATTGTATGACAATCCAACTCAAGCCTTTAATGAATGAACAAGCGAAGTTAGATGCCCATATCCAATCCCAACACCAAGTGACTTACGCTAGCACAAGAGATCGTCGTATTCTTGCCTTACTTGTAGAAGTAGGTGAAATGATTAACGAAACCAAAACCTTTAAGTTTTGGTCCAAAAAACCAAGTGCAGAAAAACCAATTATTCTTGATGAATATGCGGATGGTTTACATTTCTTATTATCGTTGGCAATCGAAGTTCAATCACAAAAAATGACTTACGAGATTCAACCACTTACCGTCTCACTCACCAAGGCAACCATCCTGGTATTTCAACATGTTTCTGAATTATCAAAACATTGGCATGTCAAACATTTAGAAGATGCTTTTCAAGCATATTTAGATTTGATGCCTTTGTTAGGTTTTACCTCGGAAGATGTTATTGAAGCCTATTTCAAAAAACTTGGCGTAAACTATACTAGACAGCAAAATGCATATTAAGGGAGAAAAATGATGAAACAAACCTGGTGGCCTTTACTGAAATCCTTATCCGAATTAAATGGTATATCTGGTTTTGAACACCAAGTTGCCCATTTCATTGAAAAGCAAATTAAACCTTTTGTCGATGACATTCAATACGATGGATTAGGGTCTTTACTTGCAATTAAAAAAGGTAAAAATCCCAATCTTACGGTGATGCTAGCCGCACATATGGATGAAGTTGGTTTTTTAGTTTCCCAAATTGAAGAATCGGGCATGATTCGTTTTGCCCCAGTTGGCGGTTGGTGGGGTCATGTTTTATTAGCTCAAGTCATGCTTATCACAACTCGTGAAGGTAAAGTCTACCAAGGTGTGATTGGTGCAAAACCACCCCATGGTATGAGCGCAGAAGCCAGAAATCGAGTTTTGGATATCAAAGAAATGTATCTTGATTTAGGATTGAATTCTAAAAAAGAAGTGGAAGCAAAAGGTATTCGTATTGGCGATATGATAAACCCTAAAACCGAAGCGATGATCATGAATGATTCCGATATCGTCATGGGTAAGGCTTGGGACGATCGCGTGAGTTGCGGTGTGTTAATTGAGTTGATGAAACGCTTAAAAAATATTGAAACAGAAGCGACGATTATTGCCACCTTTACCGTTCAAGAAGAAGTCGGTTTAAGAGGAGCCAAAACGTCGACATATAAAGCGAAACCAGATTTGGGTTTTGCAATTGATGTCACCCTTTCCCATGATTTACCTGGCGCTCCCAAAATGGATACGCGTTTAGGTCAAGGCGTTGCCTTATCGATCCTGGACGCAAGTGTGATTGCTCACCATGGTTTAGTCGCGGATGTAGAAAAAGTAGCAATAGAAAATAAAATTCCATTCACCTATGATGTGATGCCAGTTGGCGGTACGGATGCTGGTGAAATGCACAAAGCATTTTCAGGTGTTGTTGCCATGACCTTATCGATTCCTTGCCGATACTACCACTCTCACACTTCAATGGTCCATCTAAAAGATGTTGAAATGACGACGCAATTGCTTGAAAAATACCTCATACAATTTAATGCAAAGACTTTAGCGATGTTACACGCCTCAAAATTTAAAGCTTAACTATGACGGT
>JACCDP010248670.1_pt1 | contig 17429 bp, 15 predicted proteins | sample 7445841 | NCBI WGS metagenome assembly JACCDP01 (sample SAMN15323441, study PRJNA562643) | freshwater metagenome | isolation source: river surface water | place: USA:Blue River Watershed | collected 2017-08-17 | reverse complement strand
TACGACAAACTGATACTATATTTTCTTGCTTTATTTTTACCAGTGGGTATGACAAGTTCTTCCTGTATTAAATCTTGCAGGTACCTTTTTATGGTGGTTGTACCAATCTTTAGACTTAACCCATTTAATATTTCCTGAGAAGAACAAACTGGATTGTTTTTGATGAAATCAAGGATTCTTTCTTTGATGATTTCAACTTTCTCTTTCATTTTATATCGACCATTTAATATTCAAATATCGTCCATTTTCAGTAATTATTGGTCGATATATGAAATAAATATGGTCGATATTTTTTGAATTTCTATCAAATTCAGTGATAAAACTCAAATTGGATCGGGTACTTTGACCCAATTTTGTCCAGAATTAAGGGGTCAATATATTAGATTCTGAATTACCGTAAAAATATGTTAATGGCTGTTAGTGATTATTTTCTAATATCCTCAATAAGACCTGGTTTACATATAATTTTTCTTTTCCCACTTTTACAGAATTCAAAAATCCATGTTCCTCCAATGCAATCAAATAGTTTCCCACAGTCTTTGGGTTTCCAATGTTTTCGTCAATCAAATTCTGGCGTTTGGTATAAGGCAACCGGAATAAAATTTCAATCAAGTCTTTGGAATAAATTTTTGGCAATTTCTTTTTGATTTCCTCAGCTGTACTTGCCATAACAGAAGTGATTTTATTAAGCCGCTCTAATCCTTTAATGGAAGTTTCTTCAATCATATCCAACATGTACATAATGTAATTTTCCCAATCATTTTTCTCAGTTACATCTCTCAAACTCGTGTAGTATGATGTTTTGTTTTTGATGATGTATTCACTTAAATAAATTGCAGGCGTGTCAAGCAAGCCGGCAATTTTTAAATAGAGTAGTAATAAAATTCTTCCTGTTCTTCCATTACCATCTGAAAAAGGGTGAATTGCCTCAAACTGATAATGCATTAAAGCCATCTTTATCAATGGGTCAATTTTTTGAGCCACCCCTTCATTGAAGGATGGTTCGTTTATAAATTTTTCTAAATTCGCTAACTTTTCACGAATGATAGTTTCTCCACTTGGTGGGGTGTAAATCACTTTCCCTTTGGTATTACTCAAAGTAGTACCAGGTGTTTTCCGAATCGCAGCGTTGTTTTGTTTGATGCATTGAACAATTTTAATGCAAAGATTTGTCGTGATGAACGGTTTTGTTTTCAGCTCTTCTAGTCCCATCCAAACTGCCTCTTTGTAACTTAAAACTTCTTTTATTGGTGAGTTGTCGGTTTTTTTGTCCGCAACCATCGATTTGTAAAGCTCATCGTTAGTGGTTAGAATATTTTCAACTTCTGAGCTAGCCTTTGCTTCCTGCAAATAAATTGTGTCTAAAAACAAGGTTGGATTGGGTAAATTCATCAATGTTCCGTTCAGTTGAGCCAATGCTCTGCCTGCCGAAATCGTCTTGCGAAGTATATTTTTTGTTTCAATATCTCCCTTTGGCGGTAGCAAAGGCAAGTCATTGTATGGTAAGTTACGGTCAAATTTTGCCATAATATTCAAGTGTAAATTTTACGCTCATCCTTTATACGAGGGTAAATTTAATGATTTTTTACTCTCGTTCAATAAACAGGAGTAATATTTACCTTCGTTCAAGCTTGCAGGAGATATGGAATCAAAAGATAAATATACGCTACCATTATGAGCTTGAAACCTCTTACAAAAAATTGTAAGAACTAGGTTTCTTTTGCAACGTTGATAAATTCCCTAGGATCGAATGGAGGAATCTGGACTATTTCAGCTTATTCCGGATTATTCCAGAATAATACATTGCTTATTAAGGATAGAAACAGATTTTTTACGGCGTAAGTACCCGGTTTCTTCTATAATTTAAAAGTTGTGAAACACGTAGTAAAACAAACTCACTTCTCAGCCTTTGATTAACCGGGAACAATCCTTGCAAAATTTCAGGGGCTGTTGTTTGATGGTGGCGATCTTACCAGCTGCATCTTTCATCAAACAGGGATTGGCGCCTTTGCAATGAGGAAGGCCAAGGCCGTGGCCTACTTCATGAATGGCAACCTTAGACAACAAGTTTTCCTTGTCTGACTTGATGCGGTGCACGGAGCTCACTGAATAGGGCTTACCAAGGTTGCTCAATCCCAAAATCCCCCAGCAGGTTTGCCCATTCATGTTGGTGCAAATATCTTTTGAGGTCAGGGCAATTACTCGCTTGTTTGGATATTGCTGCTGTAGATATTCCAAAATCTTGTTGGCATTGTAGCGCCCTTTGAAATGTGCAGAAGCGGATTCAGGAATTGTAGCCTTTACAACAGTCATTTGAATACCATAGAATTGCTCAATCTTCTGTTTAACCTGTTTAACGTTTGCCTCTCCAGAGAAAGAAAGCATCAATAAAATATAATCTTTCTTGGTAATTATCAGATCGCTGGGCTTGAAAGCAACGACCAGAATAACGATGAGCGCAGTAAAGGAAGCAATTTGGAGAACCTTTGTTATGTTTTTCATGGTGGATGAATCAGTTTATTTACAATACAACTTTGATTGTAGATTGATTTTTTCCCATTCCCGATCAGATGATGCCAATTCTTTTGCTTTGGCAAAGTCCATACAAGCTGTGTCATCCTTAATCTTGGTCTTTGCTTCTGCACGCATTTTAAACAGGTAGGAAGACAGTTCCCTTCCCGATTCAATGTATTTTGTCAAATCATCAATCGCCAATTTCCAATGTTCCATTTGGAGATGAACTTCAGCCCTCATTTGAAAATATTCGATGTATTGATCATTGCACTTGATGGCATTGTTGATATGATGGAGAGCTTCCTCATTTCTTCCCAATTGCAAATTCAACGCATAGAGGTCTGCATGGTAATCAGAGTGATCGGGGTTGGATAACTGTGCAGCGGAGATGGAAGCAATTGCCTTTTCGGTATTGTTTAAAGCAAAATGTGCTGTGGCTTCCATCATGTGTAATTTTTCAGCACTCACTTTTTTATCCCGCATGTCTTCAATTGTCTCCAATGCATAATCGAAGTCTTCATTATTGAATTGCAAAACAATCAAGTGAAGATCATCTTGATAAAATTTATCAAGTTCGACTGAAGAACGGACTGGCCGGCTCGGCATCTGAATATTTGAAAAAGTCCAACTTCCGCCCTTCATCCCTTCGCCAATATCAAAGCTTTTCAGAGAGCCAATGGGAGGAAAAACAATTTTGAAATAAACTGTTTCACCAATTTTCATAGTCGTAGGGCTTTCAACTGATTTACCAAGGGTGGTACCGGTTGCATATAATTTCTTTCCGTTCTTCGGATCCAGGATAAACATGGAGACTGTTGTGTCATCAATATTTGAATATATAAAAGCACCATCGCCAAAAGCAATAGAAAAATTAGAATAGGAAAAATATGCCGTTGTTGATGAGTCTGTTTTGTCAATGGTATGCAATGTAAGCTTCTGATCCTTGTCTGCAGACCGATTCAGCAGGTATACGCCTTTCCCAAAACCATAAATAGCATCATCCAAATGAGGGCGGGTCAATATGTTGATACAATCAATGGAATAAGCAAAATTCAAGTTTTGGGCCCCATCCATGAAATAAGATATTACGCCAATCACCCTTCCTTTTACATCCATCAGAGGGCCACCACTGCTCCCTTGTGAAATTGGCGCAGTAGTTTGGATTATATCAATGCCCCTTTTTTTGATCAATGATGAAACGATGCCTTTGGATACTGTACTTGAAAAGCCTTGCGGGTTTCCAATAGTAAACACTTCCGCTCCCTTGACAGGCAAACTTTGATTGACGGTAAGAAAGGGAACCTCCTGACCAGATGTGTTAACCTTGAACTGAACAAGGTCTGACTTCTCGCTAATTCCAATGATTTTTTCAATTGGATATTTATGGCCCTCATTGTCTTTGATGAATGCAAAACGCGCGTCTTCCAAAACATGAAGTGCAGTAATGCCCGTCCCCTCCTTGTTGATAAAAAAACCCGTTCCGGAAGCTTCTTGTAAGCCAAATTCAGTAAAAGTCTGGATTTGAAAAATGGCTTTTTCTTTAGCTGCAACAAGCTTGGAGAATTGGGCTTGGGTGGTGGTTGAGAGGAGAAGCAGTGTGAGGAGGATGTTAAGGGAGGTGAGCTTGCCTGTCGAAGGCAGAAGAAGTTGAAAGAGGTTGAGTTTGTCTAAGGAATTGGTCATGGTTGGTGTTTGTTATTAGCAGATGTGATACAATTAGAAATGATAGTGGCCGATCAAATGGTGTGAATTAAAATAAACTGGCAACGTCTAAATAAAACATAAAAAAGGAAATAAAAATATAGGGAGATGTTAATTGTCTCGCCAGTTCTTGTCAAGGTTGAGTACCAGTAACTTTCGGTCTATCAAGACCCTTTTCTTTACCGGGAGATCAGCCGCCGAACAAGCGAAACTTTTGCATTCGTAGATGTCCGTCACCTGTCCTTCCTTGATGTCGATAATCAGGTCAAAATACAAACCCGACCTGGTGCTACTGAACCGATAACCACTACATTGGTAATTGCAAAAAACTTCACTGCAGAACCCATTGCTAACCCTCAAATGTGTATCTCCAGCGGCGATGAACTCATCAAAAGCCACGCTGAACAGTTGGATAAAAATATTTTTTTTAAGGTCCTGATAGGTGTATTTTTCGTCAAGCAAGTCGTCTACCATTTCAATGTCAAGATTTTTGATAAAATGGATAACGGCATCTGCATGGGTTTTGATGTGATCCAGGGTGTTTTCATTTTGCTTCATATTATAAATTTTTTTGAAAGTAGAACTGTTTGCATTCAGTTTCCATGAATGAAATAAAAAAATAATTACAAGGTTGTAAATGTCGAATTATGGGTAAACGGAAGGTTATTTTGCTCCCGGATGATGCACGGATATTGGATCTTTTCAAGGGTAATATTGGTTCTGAAAAAGAGGATGTTGAAACCGAAATACTAGAGGAGCCAGAGCGCAAACAGCGTCGCACTGAACTGCTATGGTATGAGGTTTTGATTGAAAAGACGGTATTGGTGGCATTGTTGCCATTTATACTGCTGGCGATAATCGTAATGATACCCGCTTTGATCATTGGACATCTGTTGCCGGGAAATAAGGGAGATGCCTTTCAGGCGAAATTCTTTGAAAGGTTGGATTTGTTCAAAAAGCTTGTTCCATTCCGAAACCGGGACAAGCTTTACGAAGGTGTTGGTAAGAAATATCGTTGGAAAGGTGTTGAAGAGGATGTTCCCGGAATGCTTGAAAAGGCCAGAAAGTTTAATTATCAAATTGTTATATATGTAAAAAACACAGATGATGCTGAAAACAATAAACTACAGAACCTGCTAACTGCGGGTTGGATTGATGAGGTGATCCAATACACCAATAAAAATGAAATACTTACATATATTAAAAAAGAAGATGTTTGCCAACAACGCAGTTGGATTCTTGATGTGCCGGAAGATGACATGCACTTGTCAACCGAGGTTTTCAAGAACATCCTTTTCGTCAACAAGGTACCTCGACAATTCAATCAGAACAGCCGGGAGTTCAATACGTTTAAAAGTGCCTGCGAAAAGATGATATTCACCAAGATACAACTGAAACCCAACCCATTGCTAAACAGCTCTGTAGTGCTTTACTTTGAAAAAGAGCATGAGCCGGAGGTGAACAATTATATCATCACACATTACCATCATATTCAAAATATCTTGGGCAAGCGCGGGTTACAGTTGCTCTATTTCCCCGTCATCAAGCAATTCGAGAAACTTGATGTCAAAATAGCAACAGCTTTTGACTATGCCTATCCAGACCTGTTTCTGGGAGCCAACCACGTTAAACAGGAAAATATTGAACAATGGGTTAAGGATATCGACCTAGCAGAATTGTATAACATATTGGGGTCAACATTGGAAATTCCTGAATTACCATTGCCGGGTTTTATTCGATGTCTTGAAGATAAAAATGATACAACAAAGGATGGATTGACGGATTACTCATTTTTTCCTGTTTGGGGGAAAGAGGAAAAAACCATCAAGGAGGAAATTGAACACTATTTATCTGTGGTAGGTGTCATCACCGATGGACCGATGTATCAATTGGTTGGCCGTAATGATTTTCAGTATGATGCAGATTACTGGTTTTACAGTGATGGCTCAGACATCAACAAAGAGATCAAGGCTAAAATTGATGAGATCAAAACAATAGCCGGAGGGAAACCTGTTTTTGAGACTCTTTTTCATGTAATCAATGAATTCAAGGACATCAATCCGGAACTCTGCAAGAAACTATGCAAACAACTTTATGATGAAGCAGGGCAGCTGGAACGAAAATTGAGCAGGCTATACATTAACAAGGGATTCAGGATCTTTTTGCCGGATTACAACAACATGGAAATCGAAATGACGCCCCTGCCCAAGACTCTGTTCCTCTTTATGCTGAAATATCCCAACGGAATCATGTTGAAAGAACTATACAAGCACAAACAGGAGCTCCTGTATATCTATGGAAGAATCAGCAACCGTTCAGACTTCGACCAGATGCAGAACAGCATCAACGACATGACCAATGCCACATCCAACTCTGTCAATGAAAAATGTTCCAGGATCAAAGAAGCCTTTGTTACAAAAATAGACGAGCGCATCGCCAGTTCTTATTTTATCACAGGAGAGAGACAAGAACCCAAACGAATTACGCTTGATAGAAGCCTGGTGGTATTTGAAGAGATGGTGTAAACTTTGTAACATAAAAAACAATATATAGAATGCAACTGACGTACAGGATTAGATAAAATATTTTGCTAAATTTTCAAATATAACGGGCGAAACAACTAAAATTAAGTTCAATAGTTTAAAGGGAATTCACACCAAGAATTGAAGGAAAATATCAATTCTGTTTTTATATTCTTTATTGCCCGATATAGTGATAAGTCGTTGGAATCGTTTAGGATATAAATAAATTGTGATTTGAAAAGAAGAAATTAATTGTAGTAATTTATCCTAAATTTTCAAGAAATATTGTGGCTTACGACTAATCCAAATTTAAAAAATCATGTTAATTGTAGTTTTTTTGAATATAAGCTTCTCTTACTAAAATGAAAATTAGTTGTAATTAAATACTCTAATGCTTGAAATTTAAAAATTCTACTCAACATGCATACTAATATCATTTTGTAACTAAGATATTACTCTATCTATTCCAATCTTCTTTTATAAATTGTGCAATTATGGTAAAATATAATATTTGAAAATATGCAGGGATAATTGTAATTAAAAATACAATCCCTTTAAAAGTTAAATATTGGCGAAATTCTTTCCCTATAATTTTACCAAATGAATTTATTATTGTGTAAAAAAATAAAACAGTTGTCAATGCTATAAATATGTTTGAGACCCAGTAATCGGGCTTTTTTTTGTTTAAAAAAGTAAAAAACAAACTAAGTCCACCAAAAATTATAATGTAATATAAAGTGACTATAATACCGCCTATCATAAAGAACCAAAAATCACTAAAATCAACAAGCCAGTAAAATACAAATAATGGAATTAAAGTTGAAATACTTAAAATTAACCAAGTTCCAATATAACCACCAATTAAGAATGTAATCCAATGTCCAATTTTTTTGATGATTTTCATGTTTGTTAGTTTTAATTTGTGAAAATTAATTAATTCTTTAAAATGTTATAGCTAGTATTGTATCTGATTATCAGTTTTGTCAAGATTAGTAAAACTAGATCATTTCAATTTTTTGATAAGCGCCTTGGTTTATGCAAATTTAAAATGCTTAATTTTACAGCTGATTTTCCTTTGGTTTAATAAATATTGATGCTATTAGTCCGATACCTAGTATTAAATCAACTATGTTCCACATTTGTCTACCAAGTGCTATTTTGAAAAATGGTTGTAACAGCAAAGCAAGTCCCCCGAAAATTAACATAACCGTCTGCCTACCTTGTTGGCTTGCCTGAAAAGCTAAAATTGTAAAACCAATTAGTCCTGCAAACCTTACGAACTGGTAATAACCGTATGACATATCTGCCAAACAGAGAAAAAACAAAATTGATAAAATTATTTTGATTGCGTTATTCATCCTTTTTCAAGTTGTCTAATGAACTGGTATCAATGCTTATTAACTCAAACTGTGGCAACTCCGCAACTTCCAAATACTGGCTTGTAATTTTGTCAAGGAATGATTCTGTAACAATATCTTCTTCTAAAAAATGTTCAATGGAGGGCAATACAGCTAAAATGTTTTCATCACTTATTTTCAGTCTGTGACGGATGTTTTTAAAGAACTTGATTTCAGAATACTCAATTTGTTCGTCTGCTTTAATTATCTGAATGGCAAAATCAATTAAAGTCAATTCTTCTTTTTCCGTAAGTGACGATTTTCCTAACAAGTCAAAATACTGGGAAATGAATACCTTACCTCTTGTGTTTATTTTGTGTACAAGGGAATTTATTTCCTCTTGAAAATTAAAATCTTTAAATAAAGGCGATTTTTCACACATTGATTTAATCAGGGTAATTTCTCTATAGTCTATATTACCGTCAGATGCCATACAGCAAAATGCTGTTTTTATCAAAAGTTTGTCAAAGCTAATTGTGCCCATATTTTGTTGTATTAAGGTTTAAAACCAATTCGTGGTCGTTGATTTATCTGTTCAATGTTTTCTCCATCCATTTTTGCTTTAATGGTCTGGTATTTTCTTAATTCTTCTATCGGAAATGATTTAACTGATTTTATGACTTTCTCCAATAAGACCATTGTAATTCTCGAATCATCAGCCATAGCTATTGAAGATGTTTCGTTTACAATAGATTCAATATCAGAGCTAACATAATTTTCAGTCAAATTAGATAGTCTTTCATAGTCAATACCAAAATCTAATACCCTTTTTCTAGTGTTTAAGCTCATTTCAAAAAGTGCTTTTCTTAATTTAAAATCAGGTGGTGGCAAATAAAATTTCTTTTCTAAACGCCCAGACCTAAGCATTGCAGGGTCAATCATATCAGGATAGTTAGTTGCCCCGATGATAAAAATACCCTTTTCACCTGTCCTGTCCATTTGAGCCAACATTTCGTTTACAGCACTTTTAGCCATCTCGTGAGAATCGCTGTCACGATTTGGAAGTAATTCATTTATTTCATCAATGAAAATGATTGTAGGTGCATTCTTTTCGGCATCTTCAAACATTTTTGCAATGTTTTCTTGGGTTGCATTTATGTATCGGCTTTTTAAAATGCTTGGCGTAATCAACATAAAATTAAAGCCAACTTCCTCTGCAAAGTGTTTTGCAAAAAATGTCTTACCACATCCAGGAGGACCATATAAGATCATTCCATTAGGAAGTTTGGCTCCATATCTTTCTGCTTTTTCAGGATTTTGCAAAACATCAATTACAGACCTTTTCATTTCCGTCTTCAATTCATCCAAACCTGCAATGGCATCAAATCCTTTTCCTTTGGCTTTTTGCGTTTTTATCTTTTTCTCCTCCTTATCATCAGACTTCTGTTTTTTAACAGTGTCGATGTCATCAATTTTTATCTCACCGTTTAAAGCCTGTATAAATTCTTTTGCTGATTGAAAACGATTTTCTGGGTCCTGTTGTAGTGATTTTTTTAAAACTCTTAAAATGGTTTCATCAAAATCAACAATGTCTTCTGAAACATCCGGAAATGAAATTAGCTTTTTTCTTTCTTCAATTATTAAATCCTCCGCTTTTGTTCTATCTGATTTAAAATTTGATATATCTTTAAACCAAGGTGGCATTCCAAAAAGTAAATGATACATCACTGCACCCACTGAAAACAAATCAGATTGCGGAGAATAAAAACTATTGAAGCATTCCGATGCTACATAATTCAAATTCAAACCTTCTTTGTTAAATGACTTTGAAGATTGATGAAATGAGCGAGCAAAACCAAAATCTATAATTTTAGCTTGTGGGATGTCACCAGATAAATCAAGCATTATGTTTTGGGGAGTAATTTCGTTGTGAATAATTGATTCGGGCATACTGTGTAAATAATTAAGACCATTTAAAACGGCTGAAATAATTTGCTTCAAGTCATAAACAGATTCAATTTTATCACGTCTTATTTTTTCAGCCAAAGTTTCACCTGCTATGAAATTTAGCACCAAAAAGCCAAACTTCTTGCCTTCAAAAATTAATTCCCCACTGTCTTTGTATGAAACAATGTTTGGATGTTTGATTGATTTTAAAAATTCAATTTCAAGCAAATTGTTTTCGCTGTCAAATGCAGAACGGTGAAGCTTAGCATAGTTGAATAATTTGAGAAAATACAATTTTCCGTCATTTCCTTTTACTCTATATGTTTCCGCATTACTGCCTTGGTTAATAAAAAGCATAACAAAATACTTTTCATCAACTGAAAAATTTTTGGGTAGTATGCCCTGTTTTATATTGTCCATTTAATTTTCGTCAAATTCTGATTTTGATATGGCTTTTCCACCTGATGCTTGAGGAACAGTTGACTCTTTAATTGTAAAAGTCAATGTCATCACTGAATAGCCCGATGAGTTATTTGTCACTTCAAAAGGTTGCCCTTTCCTATAAACTGGGTCTTTTCCTTTTAAGACAGCTTTTGTTTTAGTGAAATAATACCCGCTATTTGAGAAATAAACTGTTTCACTGCTATAGGCTCCAATAGTTACAGTTTCGTGTAAAGCTCCTTTTCCACTGTATCCCTTCATAACTTTTACAGTCATTGAACGTATTGAATTGTTTTCAATGGATAAGCGAGCTTGTGCATTACCTGCAAAAGAAATGAGCAAAAGAAATGCTGAGCAAAATGTTGTTTTAATTATTGCTTTCATATTTTTAATTTTAACCTAACGTATCCCTATCTCCTTCTTGGTCAATTCTTAAATCCCAAATTTGATGAAGTATTGGTCTTAATTGGCTCGTTTTACCCTCTGATATTAATTTTAATCCTTGATTTACAAGCTGCCTAGCTTTGGTCTTATCTTTCCATTGCAAATTATTGAATTCTCTGTCGTGATATTCCAAACGTCCTTTATCAACTAATCCTCCTGAAACGGAGTTTCTTAATTCTCTATCAAGAACTTCTATTTCTTCAGTTAATTCTTTTGCAGATTTTAAGTCTTTATGCTGTATAATATGCTCTATAGTTTTCTTATATTCTTGAATATGTGTCTCCACTTTATCAATATCCAAATCTTCATCATCTCTATTGGCTTTTATCTTTTCTATTAAATCTTCCAATGTATAGAAAGAATCTTTAAGTTCTTGTTCCACTTTTGGCCATTCAGCAACTTTTTCAGCACTATCTAATTTCAAAAGTTCTTTTCGCAAGCCATCAAGTATTTTCATTTTGCCGTCAGCACTACCTTTTTCATTTTCTAACTGTTCTTCAAGTGTTTCTAATGTTTCTGAAATATCATTAGCATTAACTTTCTGTGCAGTGCGTTTTGCTTTTAAAATCTCTTTGGTTAGTAACTCTTCGGTTGGTGGTTCAGTTTGTTTGATTTCAATTTCTAATTCCTCAGTGTGGTTTAATAAAGGAAAGTAAGCAATGAACTTCATCAATTGTGACCTATCAACTTTTATTGTAATGTCAACATCGCTACCCTCTGGAAGTAACGCAGGCAAAGTTTCACCTGTAATGATTACTTCCGTTATGAAATTATTTAAAACTGGATTCGATCCTTCTGCATTAAAATCTCCTTGATAAATTGGAATACGAATAATGTCTTTAATCATTCCGGGCCTGATTGCACTTCTTGTTTTTAATCCATTGATTACACCCGTTGCAGGAACTTTTTTGCTTTTCTCTAATCCTTTTACTGGTAGAAATAAATCTTTACCTTCGGTATGAAAAAACTTTGCAATTCCAATATGATAAGGTAGAACCTGCATTCCATCAAGTCCGCCAATACCTTGTAAGATGCTAAATTGGTGCGGTTGGCATTCCAATTTATTTCCTGCTTCATCATAAACATTTATTTCAAAGGAGTTGGAACGACCTTCAACTAGAAGTACATCAACGATTGTGGCTTTTTCGCCAATTATTTTTTTGCCACTTGACCAAGCACCATCAAAACGAATCACATCAGCATAAATTTTGTCAGGGAAAGTGCCTGTTGTCTTATCTTTCAGCACTTTCAAGTTTACCATTTCGTCTAATTCAACTGTAGTCGCTTCGTATTTAATATCAAGTTGTAGTTTGGTTTTATCTCTCGTAGTTTCTTTTACTTCGTCTGATACTGAAATTGTAGAAGCAAATAAAGCCGCACCTTTGGCAACCACAGTCATTGGATCAACAGAAGTATCAACTTTATCCGTGATTTGCTCTTTGAGCATTCTTCGAAGTATTGGTGAATAAGTCGGACCACCAACCAAAATCAATGCTGCAAGGTCTGAACCTTTTAAATTGTTTCGTTTCAATAATTCTTTTGTAATGTCAATAGCTTTTTGAAAAATTGGAGCAACTACATGTTCAAAATCTAAAGCTGATGATACTATTTCAATCTCTTCGTCTTCTAAATTAATACCATTTTCATCTTCCATCTTTAGTGAACCCAAGGGAATAACATAATTGACCGATAATTTGGTTGACATCTCTATTTTTATTTCTTCCGCATAGAACTTTAAAGCATCTCTTAAAATTTGCTTTTTGTCTGCATCTTGCAACACACTTTCAATAGCATAGTTCTGCTGAAGATTTGGAATAATAATTTGGTCAACTATTGCATCGTCCAAATTTTTGCCGCCAAGCCAGTTGTCTCCGTCCGTATCCTTCACAGCTAAAATTCCTTCTTCTGCTTTTATCAACGCTGCGTCAAAAGTTCCACCACCAAAATCGAACACCAACCAAAAGCCGTCTTTGCTTTTAGAACCAAGACCATAAGCAGTGGCGGCAGCCACTGGCTCTTGCAATAGTTCAATATGTTTAAACCCTGCAAGTTTTGCAGCTTTCATTGTTGCTTCGTTTTGCGGATTTAGAAATTTTGCAGGAACCGTAATTACAATTGAAGAAATGTTTTCATCCTGAACAAATGACTTTAACTTCTTTAGAATTTCTGAGGACAATTCTTCTGATGAAAAGCTCTTATTCATATTTGAACATTTGTAAGAATGAGAGGTTCCCATTGTTCGCTTGAACTCTATAAATGTATTGGTTTTTCCTTTTTCAAAAGTCTTTAATGCTCTTGTGTTGTCATTTTTCATTACGTTGAAAGCAGAATCTCCCACAAGAATATCCTGCCTTTTATTAAAGTGAATACAAGACGGCACAGTATCTTTTAACGTGTCCGATTTTTTTATGGTCGGAACTCCGTTTTCCATTCTCGCAATTGCTGAGTTGGTTGTTCCTAAGTCAATGCCGTAATCAATTTTATTTCTCATTTTAGTGAATTTTAATATTTTTTAATAGCCAACAGAAACTTCTATTTGGGCTGTTTGAATCATTTTGTCGTTATAGTTTACCTGTGGAATAAGGACTTTTGAGATTATTTCAGAGTCCTTTTCAAGATTTTCATCGGGAATTGAGCTGGTTACGATTACTTTCATTCCTTGATGAAACTGTTTGCCTAAAAGTTCTGGCATTTCATAACCATTAGCAGATAGATTGTCTTTAATCTTTACTACAGATGCTTGTAACCCTTTAAGACCTTTGGTTTTTGAATCCATCAAATTGATGTTTCTTTCTATCAAGTTTATTTCACTTGCAACTTTCAAAGCTAATGAATGGTCAGGATCTGCGTTAGGCATAGCTTGTAAGATAGTTTTCTGTTGCTCAATTAAGTGTAACTGAGAATCCATTAATTCAGTTTGTTTACCAAACTCCTTTACCAGACTTTCCTCAATAGATGATCTGGTTTTGCTCAGCTGATCAATAAAATCGGTTTTGTCGGTTTGTTGTCTTTTGCTTAATAAAAAATATAAAAGTCCTGAAAGAAGTATTGCTGAAAGTACTCCGATAATTCCGTAAAGCGAGTTTTTGCTCAATGATTCGGAAACCTCTGTGATTTTACCTGCGTTTTTGTCGCCTGTTTCCTTGATTTGTATTCCAAGTTCATTTGCCGTTTGGCCTATTTCATTAGTATTTTTTTCAACCTTTTTCTTCAAATTATCAATACTATCATTAGCGCTTTTCATTTTACCCTTAAGTATTCCAATTTCAGATTTCAGTTTGCTGCTTTCCGATTGAAGCGTTTTAACCTTTTCAAACAAAGGATTTATTTCTTTGCCTAAATCATCTTTGGTCACTTGTGCAAAAGCCCCAAGTGAAGTAAATAGAAGTACTGTAATTGCAATTTTATTTTTCATCATTTTATTTATTTTAATTTTGAACCTATTCCTAATCCAATTAGTGCTCCCACAAATGCACCACCACCGCCTCCTGCGGCAGCTCCAATAATTAACCCAATTAATCCTATAATCCACCAAGCATTTTCAGCAAAGTCAAAATCACTTTGGGAACTTGTTGAACTTGTTGTTGGGCTTGACTTGCTTACGGTTTTCCAATAGCATATATATTGGAGTTTTACCTTGCGTGAATAATTAAGTTTGCCCATTACAAAATCAACTAAACTTTTGTATTCATTTACTTTTGTAGCATTTTGAACATTTTTTATTTTATCTACATTTTTGTGTGGTATTACTTCTTGTATAAGAGTTACAACTTTATCCCAGTCAAGAGAATTTTCTATCATTTCGTTTACTTTGCTCCAATTGATAGATTGATTGCGACCTAAAGTCATTGAACGAACTTCTGCGTTTATTTTCGTTTTATTAGTTTCATATGCTTCTTTAACAGATTGTAATACTTGTATCGCTTGTGAAATTTCTTTGTCCTTCATTTCCTCTAGCGTAGTCAAGCTATCTAAAATTCTATCCTTTGTAAGCTTGCCAATAGCAATTTTTTCTGTCGATTTTGCCAATTTCCAAGCTGGCTCAAAGTAATTGATATCACTTTCGTTTTCCTGACAATAGTTGAAATAGTCAATACTGCATTGTAGAATTTCATTAGCAACTTTATCCGCAGTAGATGCATATTTTACATTTGATGCACCAAATATAGATTTGAGTTGCTTCAAATTTTCAGAAGTTTGCTTGCGAAGTGTTTCACCGATATTTACGCCATTGGCTTTATTGGCTTTGCGTTTTGTTTTTGATTCTTCAATTTTCTTTTCAATTTGTTCAATTGGTTTTTGAACAAAGCCCTTTATAAAATCTTCTTTAGCTGAAAATTCTTGTTTTATTAGAATGTCGAGCAGTTTATTTGAAGTGATTCCTCCGCTTTTATCGATTTCTGCTTGCACCTGGTTTAGAAACAAAAGTTGTAGTTCCTTCTTTGTTGTTTTATAAGTTTCGTCAGTTGCCAATGCCTTGAAGTCTTTTATAAAATCACTTTCAAGGAACTTCAATTTTAATGAAAGGCCTTGTTCTAAAAGTGCTTCATTAGTATTTGTTCCTTCCAAAATGCCACTTAAATAAATTGTCCCCAAATTGCTATATGCAGAGGCATTTCGTTGAGAAACCTCACCGTTCGATGTGAGTTTTGACCAAATATTTAATACTTGGTCTAAGTCAGCTTCTTTAATTGCGTCAAATGCTGGTTCGTCAGTAATTGGATTACCCTTGTAAAACCAAAACAAAGCTGCACTAATTTTGTCTTTGTCAAGGTTAAGCTTTGAAGATGCGTCCGTTACACTTTCAAGTGTTCTATGCAAATGTCCTAGTGTCGGAAAACTAAAGTCGTCTTGTGGGTCTTGTTCGGCTACAATAAATTGCTTCAACCGCTTGATTTGTCTATCCTGTTCCTTTGCTGTTGCGCCAACGAGCAAACCAACTGTTCGATAAGGATTGTTTTGAATTATGTGCATTTATCTGTCAGTTTAAGATTATCGAATATATGGATTTGGGTGCGTTGGCAAAAATGGCTCTTGTGGTTTTGCGAAGGGTCGGCGTGTGTGTCGGGAAAAACAAAATGTGCGATTTATTTGTAAAATTTTTCTTACTAGTTGAACTCAGCGTTTATAGCTTATCAATTGGTTTTTATATAGTTTTATTCGATTCCAATAAATCACCCAACAAATTACACCGCCTATAAATGCAATAATTCCAATTTTCGGAATTATTAAACAGCAAAAAAGTATATAATATGATATGCCAATTGAAAATCCAGGTATTTCTTCATTTATTAAGATATTCATTTTAATAAATTCCGCCTTTAATGAATCAGATACTTTCTTGACAAAAATAAATTGCCATACAAAACCAAAAATAGGAATGAGCATTAACCATACCAGATCTGGATTCATTTTTTGATTTTCAATACTTATCATTCTTAATATGCTTTGTATCATTATCAAATAAAAAACAATTGGTACTAATGGTAATAAAGCAATTACTATAAACATCCATTCTGACCCGCCAGGCATTGCTAATAAAATGTTCATTATTTTTTTTCGGTTTGATTATTAAAAATCTTTAATTTTCTAAGGCATAAATATTGATAACTTGTTTTACTTGATTCATTGAAATCAATAATAAGAATATTTAATTTTAAATTGATTGAATTTAGTTGGATATTAATATATATATTTAATTTCATAATATGACGCCAACCCTCTTCCTCTCCCCATTCCCACCTTGTATATAATAATGCTTCGCAAGATCTGGACCAATGGCTTCTTCAAAGGCGCGCTTGATGCGCGAGATTTTTTCACTTGCGGAATTGCTCACAATGTTCACCAAATCATTGATGCGTCTGATCTTATCAGAACGCTCTGCAAATGAAATTTCATCATATATACTCAACAACTCATCCTTATGTTGTTGCAAGTCCGATAAAAACAATCCATCCGGATAACGACTAAATAAAAAATACAAGACCTTCTCCAACGGCCTCAACCTGATCTCAATATTGCTAAAACCTGGCAAATAAATCTTGTTGTTCCTTGGATCAATGTACACCTCACTCAACTCCACATGCTGCTTGAAGTTCTGCGCATACAACATCTTCACCCGCAGGGAGTCCATGATTTTCAGGGCATGCATGATATCGGGCATGGGCATCCGCTGTTTCAACTTGGTCATGCAGTCTCCGCAGACATCTGCCGTGCGCATCTTCAAAATGATATCCTTCTTCTCCATACACAAATCACTAACACAACCAATAGCCCTGGCGTGTGCCTGTTCTGTGATGGGTTTTTGTGCATCAAATGAAAAGCGATGCAGTAGCAGGGCCATGACCTCGTAGGCAATGGGAAATTGTTTCGGGCAGGACAGGAACATGTCCCAGTCTGCAGTATGAATAAATCCGTTGTTGGGATTGGCTTTGTCCAATGTGGCGAACCAGTTGTATTTGTTACCAACCTCGGTCAGCATCAGCACCATCTCATTCTCAGGAATTGAATTGGTGTTCCTGTA
>JACCDP010403151.1_pt1 | contig 17431 bp, 18 predicted proteins | sample 7445841 | NCBI WGS metagenome assembly JACCDP01 (sample SAMN15323441, study PRJNA562643) | freshwater metagenome | isolation source: river surface water | place: USA:Blue River Watershed | collected 2017-08-17 | reverse complement strand
CCAACGGCGCTAATGAAACCATTGAGTGGCAGCGGTTCCAGGGCAATGATGGTGGATACCATGACTACCTATGGTGCTGATTCTTTTGCAGGCAGGTTATCGGCTATATTTCAAGGAAGCAGTGATACCACTTTTTATGTAGTAGCTGTCTACTTTGGATCTGTCGGCATAAAAAATACGCGCTACTCCATACCAAGCATGTTACTGGCCGACCTGGTGGGAATCATTACAGCCATATTTATCGCTTACCTATTTTTTGGAAATTGACCATGAACATCATTTTAAAGGATATCAAATTGTTTGGTTACCATGGTGTTCATCCATTGGAAAACAATTGTGGTACTGAATTTATTATCAATATTGTTATTGGTATAGAAAATAATCAAGACATTAAAACATTGTCAGATACCATCGATTATGCTGAAGTTTACAGTCTGGTGAAGCATGTTTTTTCATCAACTGAACAGTTGTTGGAAGTTGTGGCAGAAAAAATATTCAAAGCCATCGCAGAAAGATATCCCACTGCTGCTGAAGTTGACATCAGCATCCTAAAAACAAATCCACCGATTGAGGCCTTTATTGGTCAGGTTGGTGTACAGTTAAAAAAACGTACAAGTGAAATATAGTTACCTCCTTACAATATTTTTATTCTCCTCTTTTCAGTTGCTTGCACAACAATCCACGTTGATTGATGAGGCAAGGACGTTGGAAAGACAGTTCAAGACCATCGAGGCCATAAAGAAATATGAGTCTTTGGTCAGCAATGATCAGCGCAATATCCCTGTTCTTGTACGACTTGCTGAGTTGTATAGCATGGAGGGGCAATCCAAAGAAAATGAAGAAGAACGCAGATCAATGTTTGAGCTGGCAGGCAAATATGCTGGAAAAGCGAATGCTCTTGACTCCAATAGGGCTGATGTACAATATGCGAATGCCATGGTCATTGGCAAAATGATTGAATTTGCATCGATCAAGGACAAGACAAGACTGACAATGGCGTTGCGTGAAAAGACAGACAAGGCACTGGCTATAGACCCCAATTACACAAAAGCCATCTATACTTTGGCCAAATGGAATGATGAGGTTGCCTCATTGAATCCTGCGGCAAGGGCTGCACTCAAATTCATGAACAAAGGATTTCCTGCTGCTTCTGCTGAAGAAGCCATTACGCTTTATGAAAAAGCCCGTAAATTGGATCCTGGATTCATCGTTAATAACCACGATCTGGCCCTTGCCTATAAAAGATCGGGTAAATCTTTGCAAGCAATTGAATTGCTCAATTATCAGCTTAAATTGCCTCCAAAGACCAAAGAAGACCAGGACATCAAAATCAAATCAAAACAATTATTGGAAATCTTAAAATAAATCAATTCTCAATTCACAGGTATGGTAAACAAAATCTCTATCATTTTCATGGCTTTCATTTGTTCAGTGGCATTTTCATTTGCTCAGGAGCAGGAAAAGCCTGTTTCCAAGTATGATGCCAATGAACTGTTCAACCCTCTTTTTTACAAACAATATGGCAGCCTTACCCGGTCTGGTAATGGTGAGCCTGGAAAGGCTTATTGGCAAAACAAAGCGGATTACAAGATCAGTGCAGAATTGAATGACCAGAACAATCAGATTACCGGATCAGTAACACTGACCTATTCCAACAACAGTCCCCACAACCTTAATTTCTTGTGGTTTCAGCTGGATCAAAACTTGTTCAATCCCAATTCAAGGGGATATGCAAAGCTTCCAGTCAATGGTAGGAGCAGGTATGGTAATGCTGCAAACCCTTTTCAAGGCGGTTATGATATCAAATCGGTGAAAATCATTTCTACTGTTGGCGGTAAGCAAATCGAAACAGTTGTTGCACCTGAAATCACGGATACCCGCATGAGGGTTGACCTCCCCAAACTCTTAAAAGCTGGAGGAGACAGGGTAGTGGTGAAGGTAGATTATGCCTATACAGTCCCTGAATATGGTGCAGACAGGACAGGTATTTTGAAAAATGAAGATGGTAACATTTATGCCATCGCACAATGGTATCCCCGTATTTGTGTTTTCGACGATATCCAAGGCTGGAATACCTTGCCTTACCTTGGTGCAAGTGAATTTTATCTTGAATATGGAAATTTTGATGTTTCCATCACTGCTCCTGCCAGTCATGTTGTTGTGGCTTCCGGCGACCTGCTCAATCCCTCAGAAGTAATGACTGCTGATCAATTGAAGCGTTACCAGAAAGCACACCAAAGTGATGAAACGGTGATGATCAGGAGCAAGGAGGAAATCAAGGATCCTTCTTCAAGGCCTTCAGTGGCTAAGCTCACCTGGAAATACTCCATCACCAATTCAAGGGATTTTGCTTGGGCCTCTTCAACCTCATTTATCTGGGATGCAGCAAGAATCAACCTGCCCAGTGGTAAAAAAGCTTTGGCACAGTCCGTTTACCCCAGCAGTTCTGATGGTAAAAATGCATGGGGAAGAAGCACCGAATATACCAAGGCGAGTATTGAAAATTACTCCAAGAGGTGGTTTGAATACCCTTATCCCATTGCTACCAATGTTGCCAGCAATATTGGTGGAATGGAGTATCCTGGAATTGTATTCTGTGGATCAACCGCAAAAACAGGCGGACTATGGGGAGTTACAGACCACGAGTTTGGACATACCTGGTTTCCCATGATTGTAGGAAGCAATGAAAGAAAATATGGCTGGATGGACGAAGGCTTCAATACTTTTATCAATGACATTGCAGCCAAGGATTTCAACGATGGTGAATATGCTTCAAAAGAAGCCAATGCGCATGCCATGTCCAAATTCTTGTACAGCGACAGGTCAGAATCCATCATGAAAACGCCAGATGCTCTGAAAGAAGCCAATATCGGTTTATCACTTTACATGAAACCTGGTTTTGCACTCACCTTGTTGAGAGAGCAAATTGTAGGAACGAAAAGATTTGATTCCGCCTTTAAAAAATACATCCGTGATTGGTCATTCAAGCACCCTGCACCCTGGGATTTCTTCAGGAGCATGGAAAATGGCGTAGGTGAAGATTTGGGTTGGTTCTGGAAAGCCATGTTTCTTGAAAACTGGCGATTGGATCAAGCCATCACCAATGTTGAGTACCAGGGTAATAATGGTGCCATCATCACCATTGAGAACATGGAAAAGGCTGCAATGCCGGTTGTGATTGAATACGAGACTGTATCAGGCAACAAAGGAAGGGTCAAACTTCCAGTAGAAATATGGCAAAATGGTGCTGTGTTCAAAACAAGGATCCGGACGACCGAAAATCTGCTTAAGGTTACCATTGATCCTGACAAGGTTTTCCCTGATTACAACAGTGAAAACAATACCTGGACGGCCAAAAAGCAATAAACAGGATTTTTTGGGGATAAATTGCTGATTTATCCCCAAAATCATTTAATTTTGCACTCCTTTCAGTTTAAACGCTGGAAACTATTCCCAAAAGGTTCCATAAGTTCTTCGTCTGTTCGAAGGCACCAGTAGGGGTAAATTTAAAAATAATGTCATGCCAAAAGTTAAAACCCATTCAAGGGCCAAAAAAACTTTTAAGATCACCGGCAGCGGAAAGATCACTTACAGAAAGCCCACAAGAGGTCACTTGCTCACCAAGAAAACAAACAAGCGCAAACGTGCCCTTCGTGTTCAAGGTGTTGTTAATCCTGCAAACCTTGATTTCGTAAAAAGACTCCTTCGCCTGAAATAAGGCCTTTCTCATTACTTCAAATTTAAACTCATTCAAATATGCCACGTTCAAAAAATGCGGTAGCCTCCAGGGCCCGCAAAAAAAGAATCCTTAAGCAGGCGAAAGGATTCTACGGAAAAAGGAAAAATGTTTATACTGTAGCCAAAAACGTTCTCGAGAAAGGCCTTACCTATAGCTATGTTGGTCGTAAACTCAAGAAAAGAGATTACCGCAGCCTCTGGATTGTACGTATCAATGCAGCTGTAAGGGAAGAAGGAATGAAATATTCTGAGTTCATCAATAAGCTTAAAGTCAAAGGAATTGATCTTGATCGCAAGGTACTTGCTGATCTTGCCATGAACAATCCTGAGTCTTTCAAGCAATTGGTAAATTCTGTAAAATAGTCCATACTGATTCATTCAGTAAACCGGATGTCAAATAAACATCCGGTTTTTTGTTTTCAGATGGTGAAAAAAATTAATTTTGTTCCTCTTCGCAATTCAACAACTTAAACAGACCGAAACGGTAAAATGAGCAATACCTATACAGACCTTGTCAAACAGACGTTTTATTTTCCGCAGGAAGGATTTGAAACCAAGGATGGATACCTCCATTTTAACGACCTTGATTTGAAGGCCATCATTGACAAATATGGCACTCCATTAAAACTCACCTATCTTCCCAAAATAGGCTCACAGATCAACAAGGCCAAAGACCTGTTTCAAAAAGCATTCAAGAAACACAATTACGAGGGCAAATACCATTACTGCTATTGCACCAAAAGTTCTCATTTTTCTTTTGTTGTTGAAGAAGCCCTACAACATGATATTCACCTTGAAACTTCTTTTGCATATGATATTGAAATCATCAATAGCCTTTACAAAAGAAAGAAGATCACCAAGGACACCTTTATCATTTGCAACGGATTCAAACAGAAAACATATACATCTCGCATTTCGCGTCTGATCAATACAGGTTTCAAAAACGTCATTCCCATCCTTGACAACAAGGAAGAACTTGACCGATACAAAAGAGGCGTAAGGGTTCCATTCAAATTGGGCATCCGGGTAGCTGCAGAAGAGGAGCCTAATTTCCCTTTCTATACCTCACGACTTGGTATCAGAGCAAAAGATATCCTGGAATTTTATGTTGACCAGATTGAAGGATACGAGGAGAAGTTCCAATTGAAAATGTTACACATTTTCCTCAACAAGGGTATCAAAGATGACATCTATTATTGGAGTGAATTAAATAAAGTAATCAATCTCTACTGTCAGCTAAAGAAGATCTGCCCTGAATTAGATTCTATCAATATTGGCGGCGGTTTCCCCATCAAGCACTCATTGGGATTTGAATACGACTATGGTTTCATGATCAATGAAATTGTGGGCACCATCAAAAAAGCATGTAAAAAAGCCAAGGTTCCGATGCCCAATATTTTTACAGAATTCGGAAGCTTTACAGTTGGCGAAAGCATGGCGCATGTCTATTCGGTGTTGGCAGAAAAAGTGCAGAATGACAGGGAAATCTGGTACATGATTGATTCCTCATTCATCACAACCTTGCCTGATACCTGGGGAATCGGAGAGAAGTTTCTGATGCTGCCCATCAACAAATGGCAGAATGAATACCAAAGGGTGGTCTTGGGTGGGCTTACTTGCGACAGCCATGACTACTATGATTCTGAAGAGCACATCAATGAAGTGTTTTTGCCGAAGATCACTGGAGATGAATCAAAGGAGCCTCTTTATCTTGGGTTTTTCCATACCGGGGCTTATCAAGATCAGATCAGTGGTTACGGAGGAATCAAGCATTGCATGATTCCATCTCCAAAGCATATTATTGTGGGCAAAGACAAGCACGGTAAACTGCATGATTGGGTTTATGCAAAGGAACAATCCGCCCAGAGCATGCTCAAGATCCTGGGTTACCTGTAGTTGGCGATCTCAGCCTATTTTAGTTGACCTTGAGTTTGTATTTTTTGTTGACCTTGGGATTGTTGAAGTATTTCTCTGCTTCTTCCTGAGAATACCGTGGATCAAATTCAACCAGTGGCAGGTCTACGAGCTGTAACTGGGATTGCTTAAGCTCATCCCTTAGTTTTTTAGTCTTGGCAAGAATATCCGGATCACGTTCTCCAATGCTCATGTTTTCCGTTATCATGTAATCAAGCCTTTTGATGGTTGCCCTGACCTGAGATGCTGTATTCTGTTCCTGTATTTTGTTAGGGGAGACAGCTTCTTTTACAGGAACGAGTGTAAGTCCAACAGAAGGCAATACCTTGCCCATATTTTTTGCACCAGTTGATGTTCCTGTACTGGAGATGATTGTACCCAACATGGCAGCAGATGACCCTGTAATTTCAAAACCCGTTCTTGTATTTTTGGTTTTTTTGATGTTCGTACTGATAACAAAAAATGTCAGTTTCAGGTTGGTGACATACTTTTTCATCTCATTGGTAACCTGCAAATGCTCCTGGTTTTTTTGGGGATAGTTGATGCCAGGTTTGATAAAAATTCTTACTGTTGCTGTATCACTGTTCCTGAATTTGTCAGTGCCTATGAATTGAAGTACCAAAATTTTCTGGCGGGCAGTATCATTTTCCCTTATAAAATCATAAGGAACCATCCAGCCAAACTCATCATCGCATTTATTGACTGATTTGAAATTGCTGATGGGAAGGTTGGTATTGATGGTGATCTGTTCAACAGGAAAGCTACCTGTTTCACACTGAACCCGGAATTTGACAGAATCACCTTCTTCAAGCAGCAGGGTGTTGCCGATGGTTGGTTTTAACCTGGATACAACCACCTCGGTACTGTAAAACATGATAGTAAAACTCGACTCAATGCGATCTTTTGCATCCCGCAGGTTCTGTACGCCAACTTCAACCTTGTAAGGAATATCATATTTTAGTTTTCCACTTTTGAAATATGATTTTTCTACTTTGAAATAAAGCAATCCGGTATTCTTGTCAATTTTGATACCGATTGGAGCATTTTTTAAGTACCAGAAATAGAATTCAGCAGGTTTGTTGATCTCAAGGTCATAAATCAATGTTGAATCTACCTGAAGAGTGAAAAAGGGGTTCAAGTTGATGATCCTCAGCACCGTGTCAAGGTTGTTGGGCTCCTGTGGAGCTGGCAATAAAGTATCTTGCTTGACAATCAGGGTGTCTTGCTTGGTTTCCTGGGAAAATCCGGTTCCAAATAGGAAAATGGCTAATATAAAAACAAGAATGCTTTTCAAATCAAACTTTGTTTGAACGAAATTAACTCAAAACCGGCAATTGTGTAACTTCGCTTAAAATCTTAACAATATGTATCCAGCAGAGATAGTGATTCCAATGAAAGAAGAGCTTACAGAGAACGGATTTGAAGAGCTTCTAACCCCCGCATCAGTTGATGAAATCTTGTCTGCTCCAGGCACCACACTTGTTGTAGTCAATTCAGTATGTGGATGTTCCGCCGGTAGTGCCAGACCGGGTGTGCTCATGTCTGTTCACAATTCCACCAAGCGTCCAGATCATCTTACTACTGCATTTGCCGGTTTTGATCTTGCCGCCGTACAGCGCTTGAGAGAACATCTTTTACCTTATCCGCCATCATCTCCAGCCGTTGCCCTTTTCAAGGATGGCAAATTGGTGCACATGATAGAAAGGCATCAGATTGAGGGGAGACCAGCTCAGATGATTGCTCAGAACCTCATGGCAGCCTACGAAGAATATTGCAATTGATCCCATGTATCCCAACCTTTATTTTTTCCTGAAGGATGCACTAGGCATTGATCCCTGGGGTTTCACCCAATACATCAATACCTTTGGACTATTGGTAGCCATCGCTTTCGTTGTTGCTGCCATTATCCTATCAAAAGAATTGAAACGGAGGGAACAGGCTGGTTTACTTTCACCCATGGAAGAAGCTATTGTGGTAGGGAAGCCTGCAAGCAAGGCAGAGCTTTTGTTCAACCTGGTTTTCGGTTTCATTGTCGGGTATAAAATACTGGGTGTTTTCCTCAATGACAGCCAGGTCAATCCTCAAGAATATATTTTTTCCTCAAAAGGCAGCTTTTTGGGTGGATTATTGCTTGGAGGATTGTTTTCATGGCTAAAATACCATGAAAAGAAAAAACATGCCTTGGCAAAGCCGGAGGAAAGGAAAGTGAAAGTATATCCTCATGAAAGGGTTGGTGATATTACCGTTTATGCAGCCATTGCTGGTTTCATTGGTGCAAAGGTGTTTGACAACCTGGAAAACTGGGACAGGTTCATACAGGATCCAATTGGTAATCTGCTTGCCCCCAGTGGACTTACTTTTTATGGTGGCTTGATTGTTGCAGCAATTACCGTCATTCTTTTTGCAAGAGGAAAAAAAATAGGAACCAGACATTTGATTGATTCCGCTGCACCTGCCTTGATGATTGCCTATGCCATCGGCAGAATGGGCTGTCATTTTTCTGGTGATGGAGACTGGGGTATTTTTAACAGTGCCTATAAAGTCAGTGAAACCAATACAATTGAATTGGCATCATCTGGTGATTTTGAGAAATCACTCCTCCAATATCCGGAATACACAAGACAACTTGTTGCTGAATACGGTAGCATAGACAATATTCCCCATGCTGGTTTTGCAGGTTCTTCATTGCTGCCCAATTGGTTTTGGGCATACAATTTTCCACACAATGTAAACGGAGTAGGGGTTCCCATGAAGGATTGTACTGGCAACTACTGTGCACAGCTCAGCCCTCCTGTTTTTCCAACCACCTTGTATGAAATCATTGCCTCATCATTGCTGTTCATCCTGCTATGGTCACTGCGGAAAAGAATTGTTGCACCAGGCAGAATGTTTGGCCTTTATCTGATGCTGAATGGAATTGAAAGGTTTCTCATTGAAAAAATACGGGTCAACTCAACCTATGACCTGCTGGGAATACATCCTACACAAGCAGAGCTCATATCAGTGATGCTTTTCTTGTTTGGCGCCTGGTTGTGGTTTGATTCAGGAAGGAAATTCACCTTAAATACTAAATAGACAAAAGATGCCATCATTTGATATCCTCAGTAAAGTTGATCCTCAGCTCCTCGACAATGCAGTGAATGTTACCAAAAAAGAGGTAGCCAACAGATTTGATTTTAAAGACGCTGTTGTTGAAATTGATTTCAATAAGAAAGACATGAAGCTAGCCCTTGAAACTTCAGATGACATGAAAATGCGTCAACTTGTTGAGATCCTGATCAACCGTGCCAACAAGCAGGGCATTTCTCCACATGCATTTGATATGACCAAAGATGCCTACCAAAGTGGCAAGACGGTCAAACAAGACATTGTGGTAAAAAATGGCCTGAAGCAGGAGGATGCGAAAAAAATCAACAAGCTGATCAAAGATTCCGGACTCAAGGTTCAGTCCCAAATCATGGATGATATCCTCAGGGTTACTGGTAAGAAAATCGATGATCTTCAAGCAGTTATGCAGGTTTGTAGAACAGCAGACCTGGATTTGCCGCTTCAGTTTGAAAACATGAGGAGTTAGTTTTGCCCAAACTGATTTTTTACCTAAAAAAACAGTATATTTGCAACTTCATAAATGCCATGGCCAAATCCATGCAGCCTAAAAAATCAATAAAATGAAACAAGGTATCCATCCAGACAATTACAGGTTCGTAGTTTTCAAAGACATGAGTAATGGTACATCATTCTTGACCCGTTCAGCTGCTCAGTCTAAAGAAATGATCAAATGGGAAGACGGCAACGAATATCCTGTTATTAAACTTGAGATTTCAAACACCTCACATCCCTTCTTTACCGGTCAAAACATACTGGTAGATACTGCAGGTAGGATCGACAAGTTTAAAAAGAAATACGCAAAGAAGTAATTTCAACAAAACCCTCCAAATGGAGGGTTTTTCTTTTGCTTTCAAGGTTGTAGCTTTGTTATAACAGATGCCCAAACTCCTTTTACAATACAGCGATTTTCAAAAGGATTTCTTCCCACTTACGCTCACAAGGCCATTTGTCGATCTGAGGGTAGGGATTTTGACTGTTGCAGAAAAGTGGAAAAAATTGGCACTGTCCCAGCAAATTGCCATAGACATCATTTCTGAAGACGAGTCTAATTCGGCAGATATCATCTGGGATGCACGCCTTGTACCAAAGAATTCGTTGGATATTCACACCTTAATTGAGCAAAAAACAGCCCCACTTCATTTGTTCTTTGGCTTGATAACCCCTTGGGACATCATAAGCCACAACACTGCATTGGTTGCAGAAGACATCGCATTGCTCAAACAGGGATCTGAAACTGCTTTTCAATTGCCTCAGGTATCAAAAACAGGTATACATCCCATTTATGTAGACAAAACTGCAAGACTGGAGCATTGCTTTGTCAATACTGATGAAGGTCCTGTAATGATTGACGAAGATGCATGCATCATGCAAGGCGCCATGCTCAGGGGACCAATCTATATCGGAAAAAGAACAGTTGTTAAAATGGGTGCTGCACTATATGCAGGATCCAACATAGGGAATGATTGCATTGTAGGAGGAGAGATAAAAAACACGATATTTCACGCTTACTCGAACAAGGGCCACCATGGTTACCTGGGCGACAGCTATATAGGAGAATGGTGTAACATGGGTGCCGGCACCAGTTGTTCCAACCTGAAAAATACTGCTGGTGAATTGAAGGCATGGAACATGAATACTTCATCTTTTATCAATGCGGGAAAAAAAGCAGGAATTCTCATGGGAGACCATGTAAGAACTGCCATCAATACTGGTTTCAACAGTGGAACTGTGATTGGTGGGTTTTCAAATGTACATAACCTTGATACGCTCCTTCCGAAATATATTGCTCCTTTTCAATGGGGTTTGGATGAATTTTATAACCTCGATAAGCTTTTAGAAGAGGTTACCCGTTGGATGAACATGAAAGGACAAGTACCAACAACATCAGCACTTGAATCAATTAAAACACATTACCTTAAAACCACTCAACAATGAGAAAACAAATCGCAGCAGCCAATTGGAAAATGAACAATACCCTTGAAGGGGGAACACAATTACTAAATGATATTATCAGTTCAGGTGTAGAAGTAAATAACAATCAGTCTGTCATATTTGCTGTTCCATTCCCTTATTTGGTTAGCGCCAATCAACAATTGGAAAATAGTTCCAACATGTTTGTTGCAGCCCAAAATTGTCATAACAAGACTTCAGGAGCTTATACCGGTGAAGTGTCGGTAGACATGCTGGCGTCAATCAATATTCAGTACTGTGTGGTAGGCCATAGTGAAAGAAGAGAGTACTTTTCCGAATCCAATCAACTGTTGGCAGAAAAAGTAGACCGTTGTCTTTCAAAAGACATTACCCCAATTTTTTGTTGTGGCGAACCCCTGGCTATCAGGGAAGAAAATGTCCAAAATGATTATGTGGCAGTGCAATTGAATGAGTCATTGTTTCATCTTGATGGTGAGGCCATTCATAAGGTTGTCATTGCTTACGAGCCCATTTGGGCGATTGGTACCGGAAAGACTGCCACTGCAGCCCAAGCTCAAGAAATGCATGCCCATATAAGGGCTGTATTGGCAAATCAATTTGGCGAAGCTGTTGCAGCGAACATTTCTATTCTTTACGGAGGTAGTGTCAAAGGAGCAAATGCAAATGAGATTTTTTCACAGCCAGACGTTGATGGTGGCTTGGTGGGTGGTGCATCTTTGGTTGCAACTGAATTTATCCAAATCATCAAGGCTTTGAAATAGATATTACAGTTATTGGATTAATTGTTCATGCAAAAGCATTGAACATGATTGCTGTGATCTTGTTAAGATATTCCAAGATTTAGGCACAGTTAAAATGACTAACTTTGCCCAGCTCCATTAATAGGAACAATAATCATTTACAGCTGAACCCATTCGATGAAAAAAATCAGGAACTTCTGCATCATTGCACATATTGACCATGGTAAATCCACTTTGGCAGATCGTTTGCTTCAAACCACCAATACCATCAGTGACAGGGAAATGATGGATCAGGTTTTGGATGACATGGACCTTGAGAGAGAGAAAGGCATCACCATCAAAAGCCATGCTATCCAAATCAATTACAAGCATACGGATGGTGTCGAATATATCCTTAACCTGATTGATACTCCCGGTCATGTTGATTTCAGTTATGAGGTAAGCCGTGCGCTTGCTGCTTGTGAAGGAGCACTGTTACTTGTTGATGCTACTCAAGGTATTCAGGCCCAAACCATATCCAACCTTTATCTGGCCGTCGAAAACAATCTCGAAATCATCCCTGTCATCAACAAGATTGACATGGATGGTGCCATGATAGAAGAGGTAAAAGATCAAATCATTGACTTGATTGGTTGTAAATCAGAAGATATCCTTTTGGCCAGTGGAAGGACAGGAATTGGCATAGAAGGCATTCTCGATGCTATTGTCAACAGGATTCCCTGCCCTAAAGGTGATCCCGAAGCGCCGCTGCAAGCACTTATTTTTGACAGTGTGTTCAACTCATTCAGGGGAATCATTGTCTACTACCGCATCATGAATGGCAGCATTACCGAAGGGGAGAAAATCAAATTTATCTCTACTGATCAGGATTATGTGGCTGATGAGGTAGGGATCTTGAAGTTGACGATGCAGGAGCAGAAGAAAGTACAATGTGGCGATGTTGGTTACCTCATCACTGGTATCAAAAATGCCAAGGAAGTAAAAGTTGGTGACACCATCGTCAATGCCATCAATCCTGCACCCATGATCAATGGATTTTCTGAGGTCAAACCGATGGTTTTTGCAGGTATCTATCCTGTAAACACAGAAGATTTTGAAGAACTCAGGGAATGCATGGACAAGCTGCAATTGAATGATGCCTCCTTGACCTATGAGCTTGAAACCTCACAGGCATTGGGCTTCGGTTTCCGATGTGGATTCCTTGGATTGCTACACATGGAAATCATCCAGGAACGTTTGGAAAGAGAATTCAACCAGACGGTCATTACCACTGTACCTAACGTAAGCTTCATTGCCTACAGTACAAAAGGGGATACCATAAGGGTAAACAATCCCAGTGAGATGCCCGAACCGACCCAAATGAAAAACATTGATGAGCCTTTCATCAAAGCACAGATTATCACAAAACCTGAATATATCGGTAACATCATGACGCTTTGTCTTGGTAAACGCGGCATGTTGATCAACCAAAGCTACCTGACACAAACCCGTGTAGAGCTGATCTTTGAAATGCCCCTCACCGAGATTGTATTTGACTTTTACGACAAACTGAAAAGCCAGACCAGGGGATATGCTTCATTTGATTATGTGCCCATCGAATACAGGGAAAGTGATATTGTGAAAATGGACATCCTTTTGAATGGTGAAAAAGTGGATGCGCTCTCTGCATTGATCCACCGCAGTCGTGCCCAGGATTTTGGTAGAAAGCTTTGTGAAAAATTAAAAGAGTTGCTTCCTCGTCAGCAGTTCCAAATTGCCATCCAGGCTGCCATAGGTGCCAAAGTGGTGGCCAGGGAAAACATATCCGCAATGCGTAAAGATGTAACTGCAAAATGCTATGGTGGTGATATCAGCCGTAAAAGGAAGCTCCTTGAGAAACAGAAAGAGGGTAAAAAGAGAATGCGCCAGATAGGAAATGTTGAGGTACCGCAAGAGGCATTTCTTGCTGTTTTGAAACTGGATGATTAACCTTTTTTGATTGGCTTCAGTTTGTTTTCATTCAGCGGCTTTTCAACAGGCGCCTGACCATCCATTAATTTGAAGGTAAATACTTTCTCTACGTGTAACCATTTGCCATTGATCCATTTGAAGGCTTCATAATCTCCATCTGGGACATAGGTAAATTTTTTAGCAGGCTCATTCGTTTCTGAAATCATGTGGTCATACATGATCATTCCCATCTCCTCATCGTAGAGTAATCTGCCGTTGCCGTTTTTCTTGTATTCAATCCAAAACCTGGATTGGTCTTTTTTTCTTACCGTATCCTGGGCAAAGCTGAAAAATGACCCCCCAAATACTGGTTGTCCATTGTCGTTGAAATGCAGTACCTCAATCCTTTTCTTCGTGCTTCGGATGGAATTCTCATCATATCCCAATAGGGTATAGTATTTTTTCTTGTTGAATTCATTCATCAGGATCTTGTAATAGATGGCTCCAATCCACCATTCATGATTTGTTACTGTATCCTTTTGTTCGTTGATCAGAAAACTTCTGTCGATCAACGGAAACAATTTCAAACTACCATCACTTGTTTTCATTTGAATGGCACCATGTCTTCTGTGTAAATTTTCATCCCTGCTGACTTGCCAGGTAAAAATTCTGAAAGCACTGTCTGGTGAGTAAAGCCTTGAAATAGTAGTCAGTGAATCAAACGGAAATTGAAACGAATGGGGTGTTTTTAGGGCCCTTACCAAAATTCTGGTAAAGAAACTATCTGAACGAAATCTTGTGGCTGCATCTGTAGAAGTTACCATCTGTTGCCCGTAATTGGAAAGACTATCTTGTTGTTGAACAAGCATCTGCTCTGAATCTTTTTTAATCATTGGCTGTGCAATGATTGTTTTCAATGAAATTGAAAAAATGAAAAACAGGAGAATACTTTTGTTCACAGTAGAGGTTTAAGATTCAAAATTCGGATAAATTGAACGTAAATAAAGCCTTTGCAGTTTATTTAGCATTCTTTTCGCTCTTGAGCCTGTTCCAAAAGGAAAGTATCCCATCTGCCATCACAGGCCAGGAATATGATTTTTTTTGTTCTATCAGAGCAGGAATGAAAAACTCCTTTCCCTTCATGAAATATTCTAGAATTCCATTTGCAATTGACGCTGGATCTTTTTGGACAACAATGCCTGTAACCTTATCCGTCACCATTTCTTTCAGGCCGCCTGCGTCAGTTACAATCATGGGCAATTCAAAATGTATAGAAAGAGGAGTTACACCACTTTGGGTTGCATGTCGATAGGGTTGTACCAGCACATCAGCAGCGCTAAAAAAATAACTGATCTTATTTTCTGGGATGAACTCACTGAACAACAATACATGATCTTCCAGATGGTGCTTCCTTATAATTTCGGTGTATTTGACAGGATCCTCATAAAATTCTCCTGCAACCACCAGCTTATATCCGCTTTCTTTGATGCGCGAATCTGCCATTGCCTCCAATAACAAATCCAATCCTTTGTACTGTCGTATGAAGCCAAAAAACAAGAGCAATTCTCCTTGATGGTCAATGCCCAACTCCTTTCTTGCGCTCATCCGATCAACAGAATCCCCAAAATGATCAAACAGGGGATGATGGAGCAATTGAACTGGCTTTTTAATCCCAAGTTTGGCAATATCATCCTGAACCTGTGTGCTCATGGCAATGTATCCATCAATAGCATGGTTAAAATAGGAGGTCAGTAGCTTGTCTCCGATTCTTTTTTCGTGCGGGATGATGTTGTCTGCAATGCAGATCACTTTTGTATGTTTATTTTGTCTTGCTATCCTTAGAATTGTTCCAAATGCAGGCGCCATGAATGGAAGCCAATACCTTACAATGATAAAATCAGGAGCCAATTTCTTCAACTCTTTTCCGACGCTGATCCAATTCAAGGGATTGATTGTATTGACGGCTTCCTTGATCTTGAGGTCTGTCGGTCTTGCTTCATTTGAGTATTGGGTTTTTCCTGGAAACAGAAAAGAAGGATACTGTAAGGAAAATGTATAGAGCAAGCAGTTGAAACCTGATGTTTGAAACTCACGGGCCAACCGTTCAGTAAAGGAAGCAATACCACCCCTGTATGGGTAGGAAGGTCCGAGGAAAACAATGGTTGGATGATCGGACATAGCGCTGGTTTAAATCAAATGCCCTTGGTAGAATCAATGTTGTAATTGTTCCTGTCGGATGCATTTCTTGAAACTAGTTCGGCTATAAAGCCTGCCAAGAACAATTGTGTACCAATCATCATGATGGTAAGGGCTATATAAAAACTGGGTCTGTTGGTGATGGTAAACTCAAGGTTGATGATTTTTGAAATGATCAAATAAAGGCTGATCAGGAATCCAATCATGAACGACGCTGTACCCAATAGGCCAAAGAATTGCATGGGCTTTTTCCCAAACTTGCCAATGAACATAATTGTGGTCAGGTCGAGGAAACCATTGATGAACCTTTCCCAGCCAAATTTTGAGCTGCCATATTTTCTTGGCCTGTGTTCCACTTCTTTTTCTCCAATCTTACCGTATCCGGCCCATTTCGCGAGCACAGGTATATAACGGTGCATTTCACCATATACATCAATGTTTTTGATGACTTCATTTTTGTAAGCTTTCAAGCCACAATTGAAATCATTCAATTGAATGCCGGACATTTTTCTGGTGACTGCGTTAAAAAATTTTGATGGGATGTTCTTGGTTAACACATTGTCAAAACGTTTTTTCTTCCATCCGCTCACAAGGTCAAAACCTTCATGCATCACTTTTCGATACAATGAAGGGATTTCATCCGGACTATCTTGCAAGTCTGCATCCATGGTGATGACCACATCACCTTTTGCTTCTTTGAAAGCAACATTCAAGGCCGCAGATTTGCCGTAATTGCGTTTGAATTTGATTCCTTTGAAACGATCATCGGCCTGATGAATCGAAGAGATAACTTCCCAGGATTGATCAGTGCTCCCATCATCTACCAAAATCACCTCATACGTGTAGGCATTCGCCTCCATCACCTTCTTAATCCAGGAGGTCAATTCTGGAAGCGATTCAGCTTCATCCTTGAGGGGTATGATGACGGATATGTTCATTTATTGGTTTTGGAAAGGATGAGAGGGATTTTTCTTTGTTACAGCTGCGCCAATCAAAGATCCAATGGCACCAACCAACATGGTTCCAAAAATGGTTCCACCAATCAGTATTGGGAAGTAGAATTTTTTGGTCATTTCGAGTGCAGATTCAATGGCCTCTTCTGAAAGGTTGGGTTGTTGTGACATTTGCTCCCTAGCAATTTCCATGGCCTTGTCTGCAGCATCAGGAAATGCAAAAGAGTAAATTACCATGAAAGCTGTTAAGATAAGGGTAGTAAAAGCAGTAGCCTTGAATCCAAAGCTGAACAGTTCTCCAAAAGATTTGGTATACTCATTTTGCTTTCCAAACTCAAGGATAAAATAAACCAACAATCCAATGTTAATGACTGATCCTATCCAAGAAACTTTTGTATTCCCGGTAAGATCAAAAATGATAAATATTACGTTGACCAATACAAGTACTGCTCCACTAACGCCCCCTGCAATGAGGTGGGATGATTTATTGTTCATTTGTTTGGTTTGAATTGATTCTATTATTTAAAACCGTAGCAATAACTTCTCCTTTGAGCAAAGTACCAATAAAAGGTGAATTAGAAGACTTGGATTGAATGTCAGTACTGTTGAAAACCCTCTCAGTTTGCTCATTAAAAATGGTGAAGTCAGCCTTGTTTCCAACAGATATCGACGATTCGAGTCCAAAAATTTTCCTTGGATTGAAACAAATCAATCTCAGTATTTCATCAGCATCAAGGCCAGCCATCTGGAGAATGCCAAAAGCAGACTCCAACCCAAGCATGCCCAAGCCTGCATATTCAAATTCACAAATCTTGGCATCCTTGTTTTGGGCAGTATGGTGCGTAGTGATACAATCAATTGTTCCATCTTTTACTGCTGCAAGAAGGGCCTGGCGGTCTTTTTCTGTACGCAAGGGTGGAT
>JACCDP011300245.1_pt1 | contig 17432 bp, 16 predicted proteins | sample 7445841 | NCBI WGS metagenome assembly JACCDP01 (sample SAMN15323441, study PRJNA562643) | freshwater metagenome | isolation source: river surface water | place: USA:Blue River Watershed | collected 2017-08-17 | reverse complement strand
TGCCCACCATGTAGAACGCTTGTTCTGGCATGTGATCGCACTCGCCGGCGACAATCATTTTGAAACCACGGATGGTCTCAGACAAAGGCACGTACTTGCCAGGTGAACCAGTGAACACCTCGGCCACGTGGAAAGGCTGGCTCAGGAAGCGCTGAATCTTGCGAGCGCGGGCCACGGCCAATTTGTCTTCAGGGGCCAGTTCGTCCATGCCCAAAATCGCGATGATGTCGCGCAATTCTTTGTAGCGTTGCAAGGTGCCTTGCACTGCACGGGCGGTTTCGTAGTGGTCGTTGCCAACCACCAAGGGGTCGAGCTGGCGGCTGGTGGAGTCCAAAGGATCCACAGCAGGGTAGATACCCAATGAGGCGATGTCACGGGACAACACCACGGTGGAGTCCAAGTGGGCAAAGGTGGTGGCAGGCGATGGATCGGTCAAGTCATCGGCGGGCACGTAAACGGCTTGGATGGAGGTGATGGAGCCGACTTTGGTGGAGGTGATCCGCTCTTGCAAGCGGCCCATTTCCTCGGCCAGCGTAGGCTGGTAACCCACGGCTGAAGGCATGCGGCCCAACAGCGCAGACACTTCGGTACCGGCCAAGGTGTAGCGGTAGATGTTGTCCACGAAGAACAACACGTCTTTGCCTTCGTCGCGGAATGATTCGGCGATGGTCAAACCGGTCAAGGCCACGCGCAAACGGTTGCCGGGAGGCTCGTTCATCTGACCGTAAACCATGGCCACTTTGGATTCTTCCAAGTGCTCCAAGTTGACCACGCCAGAGTCGGCCATCTCGTGATAGAAGTCATTGCCTTCACGGGTGCGTTCACCCACACCAGCAAACACGGACAAGCCGCTGTGCGCCTTGGCAATGTTGTTGATCAGTTCCATCATGTTCACGGTTTTGCCCACACCGGCACCACCGAACAAGCCCACCTTACCGCCTTTGGCGAAGGGGCAAACCAAGTCAATCACCTTGATGCCGGTTTCCAGCAGTTCTTGTGAAGGGCTGAGTTCGTCGTAAGCAGGCGCTTTGCGGTGAATGGAAGCGGTGTGTTCTTGACTGACTGGACCACGTTCGTCGATGGGCGAGCCCAACACGTCCATGATGCGGCCCAGGGTGGCTTTGCCCACGGGCACGGTGATGGCCGCACCGGTGTTGGTGACCATCAAGCCGCGGCGCAAACCGTCAGAGGTGCCCAAAGCAATGGTGCGCACGATGCCGTCACCCAATTGCTGTTGCACTTCCAAGGTCAAAGCTGAACCTTCGAGTTTGAGCGCGTCATAGATGCGGGGCATGTGATCGCGTGGGAATTCCACGTCCACCACGGCGCCAATACATTGGACGATTTTTCCTTGAATACCTGCGTTGGTCATTGCCTGAGCCATGTTGATTTGCTCCAAAAATAAATAGGGTTACACCGCCGCTGCGCCGGCCACGATTTCGGACAATTCCTTCGTGATCGCTGCTTGACGGGTTTTGTTGTAAATGAGTTTGAGTTCACCAATGACGTTGCCTGCGTTGTCGGTGGCCGCTTTCATGGCCACCATGCGCGCAGATTGTTCAGAGGCCATGTTTTCTGCAACAGCTTGATAGACCAAAGACTCGATGTACAACTCGAGCAAATCGTCGATCACCGTCGGGGCATCGGGTTCGTACAAGTAGTCCCATGCATAGCTGCCTGCAGCCCGTGTTTCGGCTTGCATCTTGTGATCCGACAAGGGCAGCAATTGCTCAATGACCGGCTCTTGCTTCATGGTGTTGATGAACTTGGTGTAGCACAGGTACACCGCATCGAGTTTGCCCTCGGTGTAGGCATCCATCATGACCTTGACGGCGCCGATGAGTTTTTCCAGATGCGGCGTGTCACCCAACTGAGTGACATGGGCCAACACAGGTGCGCCCACACGGTTCAAAAAGCCCAAGCCCTTGTTGCCAATGGCCACAGTTTGAGGTGTTTTTTTCTCAGCCTGCAGATCTTTGAATTTTTGTGTCAGCGCGCGCAAGATATTGGTGTTCATGCCACCACACAAACCTTTGTCGGTGGTAACCACGATGTAACCGGTGGATTGGGCATCGTGTATTTTCATGAACGGGTGAACATACTCGGGATTGGCTTGGCCCAAATGCGTCGCGATGTTGCGCACTTTTTCGCTGTAAGGACGCGCCGCACGCATGCGGTCTTGCGCCTTGCGCATTTTGGACGCCGCCACCATTTCCATGGCCTTGGTGATCTTCTTGGTGTTTTCCACCGATTTGATCTTGCCGCGTATTTCCTTGCCTACTGCCATGAAGTGCTCCTTGCTGCTTGATGGCGATTAGACGAAGGACTTTTTGAAGGCTTCGATGGCTTTGACCAACTCAGCTTCTGCATCTTTGTCCAAGGCTTTGTCTTTTTCCATCTTGGCCAACAAGCTTGCGCACTTGTCTTTCAAATGGTGGTGCAAGCCGGCTTCAAAGTGCAGCACTTGGTTGACTTCGATGTCGTCCAAAAAGCCTTTGTTGGCAGCGTACAGGGTAGAGGCCATCAAGCTGATGGGCAAGGGACTGTACTGGGCTTGTTTCAACAACTCGGTGACACGCGCACCGCGGTCCAGTTGCTTGCGGGTGGCTTCGTCCAGGTCGGAGGCGAACTGCGCGAAGGCAGCCAACTCGCGGTACTGGGCCAAGTCGGTACGGATACCACCAGACAGGTTTTTCACCAGTTTGGTTTGAGCGGCACCGCCCACACGTGACACCGAAATACCCGCATTGATCGCGGGTCGGATACCGGCGTTGAACAACGAGGTTTCCAAGAAGATCTGGCCGTCGGTGATGGAGATCACGTTGGTGGGCACGAAGGCCGACACATCACCCGCTTGGGTTTCAATGATGGGCAGCGCGGTCAGTGAACCGGTTTTGCCTTTGACAGCGCCTTTGGTGAAGGCTTCAACGTAGTCGGCATTGACGCGGGCTGCGCGCTCGAGCAAACGGCTGTGCAAATAGAACACGTCGCCGGGGTAGGCTTCACGGCCTGGTGGGCGGCGCAACAACAAGGACACTTGGCGGTAAGCCACGGCTTGCTTGGACAAATCGTCATACACGATCAGGGCGTCTTGACCACGGTCGCGGAAGTACTCGCCCATGGTGCAGCCAGAGTAGGCCGACACATATTGCATGGCGGCAGATTCAGATGCAGAGGCGGCCACCACGATGGTGTAGTCCATGGCACCGGCTTGTTCCAAAGAGCGCACCACATTTTTGATGGAGGAGGCTTTTTGACCGATGGCCACATAAATACAGGTCATGTTCTGACCTTTTTGGTTGATGATGGCGTCAATCGCGACAGCGGTTTTACCGGTCTGGCGGTCACCAATGATCAATTCGCGCTGGCCACGGCCAATCGGCACCATGGAGTCGATGGATTTCAAGCCGGTTTGCATGGGCTGGTCCACAGACTGGCGGGCAATCACACCAGGCGCGACTTTTTCAATCACGTCGGTCATCTTGGCGTTGATGGGGCCTTTGCCGTCGATGGGGTGGCCCAAGGCGTTGACCACACGGCCAATCAGCTCAGGGCCCACGGGCACTTCCAAAATGCGACCGGTGCACTTGACCGTGTCGCCTTCAGAGATGTGTTCGTACTCACCCAAAATCACGGCGCCAACAGAGTCGCGCTCGAGGTTCAGCGCCAGGCCGAAGGTGTTGTTGGGGAACTCGAGCATCTCGCCTTGCATCACATCGGACAAACCGTGGATGCGGCAAATACCATCGGTCACGGAAATCACGGTGCCTTGGTTGCGCACATTCGTGTTGCCGCTGGAACCCTCGATGCGGGTTTTGATGAGTTGAGAGATTTCTGCGGGATTGAGTTGCATGACTCTTTCCTTCTTCCTATGTGAGGCCAACGTGCATGAGCGGGATTGCTCAGGCTGTCAGCGCGACTTTCATTTGTTCCAAACGGGCTTTGACCGAAGTGTCGAGCACCTCGTCGCCGACCACCACTCGTACGCCCCCAATGAGCTCGGGCTCGAGGGCCACACGCACACTGAGTTTGCTGCCAAAGCGTTTTTCAATCACTTTGGTCAAATCGTCAAGGGCAGCGCCCTCGATGGGAAACGCGCTGTACACCATGGCTTGACGCACGCCAGACATGGCGTCGACCAACACATGAAAGTGATGCGCAATTTCGGGCAAGACCGCCAAACGTCCGTTGTCGACCAAGATGGAGAGCAAGTTCACCGCTGCAGCAGGCAAAGATTTGGGGCCGACTTGGGCGATCAAATCCAGCACCTGGGCATGGGTGACTTTGGGGTCATGGGCGTATTGCAGCAAACCAGGGTCTGCAGCAACCACCGCCAAATCGTCCAGCCACTCAGCTGCTTTGGCAGCATCGGCCTTGACCACCTGAAACAAAGCTTCAGCGTAGGGGCGGGCAATGGTAGCGAGTTCAGCCATGTTGCGTCCTCAAAGTTCCGACTTCAATCGGCCCAACAAGTCAGCATGCACACCGGCATTGACTTCTTTGCGCAGAATTTGCTCGGCCCCTTTGACCGCCAACACGGCCACTTGATCGCGCAATGTTTCGCGCGCTTTCAGCATGGCTTGCTCGGTTTCGATGTTGGCCGCAGCAATGATCTTGGCTGCTTCTTCAGACGCTTTGATGCGGGCTTCATCGATGATGGCCAAAGCGCGGTGCTCGGCATCAGCGATGCGGGCGGCAGCATCATTGCGGTTCTTGGCCAACTCCACCTCAACATGCTTGTGCGCGTTGGTGAGTTCGATATGGGCGTGCTCAGCGGCCTTCAAGCCATGGGCAATTTTTTCGGCGCGCTCATCCAATGCGGTTGCGATGGGCGGCCACACGAACTTCATCGTGAACCACACCAAAATAGCAAAAACAATGGCTTGAACGAACAGGGTTGCGTTGATGCTCACGTCAACACCTCTCTAAGGGTTGTGGCAAGAATTACTTCAGAACGAAGGGATTGGCGAAGGCGAACATCATGGCGATACCAACGCCAATCAAGAAAGCCGCGTCAATCAAACCTGCCAACAAAAACATTTTGGTTTGCAGTTCGTTCATCAATTCGGGCTGGCGTGCAGCAGCTTCAAGGTATTTGCTACCCATGATGCCGATACCAATACAAGCACCAATGGCACCCAAGCCAATGATCAGACCTGAGGCGAGTGCGACTAAACCAAGTACGTGTTCCATGAGAAGCTCCTAAGCAAGATGATGGAAGGTTGAAAAAAACGAGAAATCAATGCGCGTCGTGTGCTTGCCCGATGTAGACCAAGGTCAACATCATGAAAATGAAGGCTTGCAACGCGACGATCAAGATGTGGAAGATGGCCCAAATCGAGCCAGCGATGATGTGTCCAATCGGCAACAAGATGCCGCTCAAACTCATGGCGGCGGCACTGCCCATCAAGGCGATCAACATGAAGATGAGCTCGCCTGCGTACATGTTGCCAAAGAGTCGCATGCCATGGGACACGGTTTTGGCGACAAACTCAATCATTTGGAAACCAAAATTGATGGGCCAGAGAATGGGGTGGGCACCAAAAGGCGCCGTGGTGAGTTCGTGGAACCAGCCGCCAATGCCTTTGATTTTGATGTTGTAGAACAAGCAAATCAGCAGCACCGAGCAAGACATGCCCAACGTGGTGGACAAGTCGGCCGTGGGCACCACGCGGAAATAGTGGATGGTGTGATTCAAACCAGTCCACGCAAAAATCTGATGGAACAAATCGACGGGCAAAAAGTCCATGCTGTTGAGCAAGAAAATCCAGACAAACACGGTGAGGGCCAAGGGGGAGACCAGCTTGCGACTTTCGGCGTTGTGCACAATGCCGCGCGCCTGGGTATCGACCATTTCAAACAGGATTTCAACCGCAGCCTGGAAGCGCCCGGGGACGCCAGAAGTGGCTGCACGGGCAGCACGCCACAGGAAAAAACTGCCGACGGCGCCCAACAACACAGACCAGAAAATGGAGTCGAGGTTGACGACCGAGAAATCAATCACGCCACCCATGGGCTTGCTTTGCAAGTGGGTCAGGTGGTGACCGATGTACTCCCCTGCGGTGAGCGTATTGGTGGGTTCCGACATGTTCAACTCTTTACAAACGGGTGGACCGGCTTGGCTTTGCGGGGGACTTGCCCCAGATCAACGCCAACCAATACACCTTCATCGTCACAATCAAGCCCGCCAACAAAGCGGGCCAACTCAAATCTTCAATCAACCGCGGTGCCAACACCATCAGCAACACGGTCAGGGCCATCTTGACGCCTTGCCACACGGCAAAACTCAGGGTGGCAGTGAACGCATTGACCGATGCCGCCGGGGATTTCAGGCCCCGGGCAAACAAAGCTGCAGGGACCACCACCGACAAGGCACCGTAGATCAGCGACACAAACAGCGACCACCGGCCGTACCAGAGAAACACTGCTGTGGCCAACACCAAGGCCGTCAACAACTGCGCCACCAACACCCACCACACCGATAATTTTGGCTGGTTTTGTCGCCAGGCTTGGGCTTCTTCAGCAGTCAGCGTGTGAAACGCTTCCTCCGCAGAATCTTCCAAACCAGGCTCCGAGCGCTGGCCGCTGACTGAGGTGGACAATGTCTTGGTCATGCTTGACAAGCCCTTTTCAGTTCAGCAAAGCCTGCTATTGTAGGGGAAGTTACTGACACATTTCTGATATGGTTAATCTCAGCTTATGAATGCCACGCCACCCGACAAAGACAGCCTGATTGAGTATCCCTGCGATTTTCCCATCAAGGTCATGGGCTTGAAGGTCGAGGGTTACCTCGAGGCCATGAGCCATGTGGTTCGCCAATTCGACCCCGACTGGACGAGCGACAAACTGCAAGCGCGGGAAAGCGCCGGCGGGAAATACCTGGGGTTGACTTTCACCGTGCGCGCCACCAGCCGCGAACAACTCGATGCGCTGTACCGCACCCTGAGCAGCCATCCGATGGCCAAAGTGGTACTTTAGTGAGCGGTTTTTTGTTGCGCGCTTGGGGGTCGGTGCCTTATGAAGCCAGCTATCAAGCCATGCAAGCGTTCACGGCGGCTCGCCAGGCCGACACGCCCGACGAGTTATGGCTGTGTGAGCACCCCAGCGTCTTCACCCTGGGGCTGGCCGGCCAAGACGCGCACCTGCTCGACCCCGGCAGCATCCCGGTGGTGGCCAGCAACCGAGGCGGCCAAGTCACGTTTCACGGGCCCGGTCAAGTGGTGGCCTACCCCTTGGTGGACTTGAAGCGGGCGGGCTATTTCGTGAAAGAGTATGTGCACCGGATTGAAGAAGCTGTTTTGAAAACCCTGCTGCATTTCAATGTGACCGGGCACCGGGTGGCGGGCGCACCAGGTATTTATGTGCGCATCCACGACCCGCACAACCACAGTCCACTGCCGCAACGCCCGCAGCACCATGCCGACAAAGCCGCGCCCGACTTCTCCGGCGTGGCCAAAATCGCCGCGCTCGGCGTGAAAATTTCCCGACATTGCGCCTACCATGGCGTGGCCTTGAACGTGCACATGGACTTGACGCCCTTTGCGCGCATCAACCCTTGCGGCTATGCGGGTTTGCAAACCACCGATCTTTTTACAATGGGCGTCGATGTCAGCTGGCAAGAAGCGGCTGATGTGCTGAGCCACAAGCTTGTCGCCTACCTCACGCCCTGACACGGCCTCATCAAAGCTCACGCCATGACCACTGCGACCGACCTGCCCACACCGCCCGCTTATGACCCCCGCGCCAAGCAAAAGTCTGCCTCCAAAGTCTCGCGCATCCCGATCAAGGTCGAGCACACCGCAGAGGTGCTGAAAAAGCCAGACTGGATTCGCGTCAAAGCCGGCTCGCCGAATTCACGCTTTTACGAAATCAAAGACATCTTGCGCGCCAACAAATTGGTGACGGTGTGCGAAGAGGCCTCCTGCCCCAACATCGGCGAATGCTTTGGCAAGGGCACGGCCACGTTCATGATCATGGGCGACAAGTGCACACGGCGCTGCCCGTTTTGCGATGTGGGCCATGGTCGCCCCGACCCGCTGGACGTGAACGAGCCCGCCAATTTGGCCCAAACCATCGCCGCTTTGAAGCTCCAGTACGTGGTCATCACCAGCGTGGACCGCGACGACTTGCGCGATGGCGGGGCTGCGCATTTTGTTGAATGCATTCAGCAAACCCGTGCCTTGTCACCCCACACCCAAATCGAGGTGCTGGTGCCCGACTTCCGTGGCCGCGATGACCGGGCCCTAGAGATTTTGAAAGCCGCGCCCCCGGATGTGATGAACCACAACCTGGAAACCGTGCCGCGCTTGTACAAAGAAGCGCGCCCAGGCAGCGACTATGCCTTCAGCCTGAATCTGCTCAAAAAATTCAAAGCGCTGTTTCCCCATGTGCCAACCAAAAGTGGTTTGATGGTGGGTCTGGGCGAAACCGACGACGAAATTTTGGCGGTGATGCAAGACATGCGCGACCACCAGATTGACATGCTGACCATCGGCCAGTACCTCGCCCCCAGCGGCCACCACCTGCCGGTGCGCCGCTATGTGCACCCCGACACCTTCAAGATGTTCGAAGCCAAGGCTTACGAAATGGGCTTTCAACACGCTGCCGTGGGGGCCATGGTGCGCTCCAGCTACCACGCTGATCAGCAGGCCCACGCCGCTTTGTCGGCCCCATGACCCCCGCCCGCCCAGCCATCCCGCGTGGCATTTGGGTGCTGGGCTTTGTCAGCATGCTGATGGACATCTCCTCGGAGATGGTGCACAGCTTGCTGCCCATGTTCTTGGTGGGCTCTTTGGGCGTCTCGGTGTTGGTGGTTGGCATCATTGAAGGCTTGGCCGAAGCTTGCGCGCTCATCGTCAAAGTTTTCTCGGGCACCCTGAGCGACTACCTCGGCCGTCGCAAAGGCTTGGCCGTGCTGGGCTACGCGCTGGGGGCGGTCACCAAACCCCTTTTTGCAATCGCTTCAGGCCCTGGCTTGATCATCACAGCGCGTTTGGTGGACCGCGTGGGCAAGGGCATCCGAGGTGCGCCACGTGACGCCCTGGTGGCCGACATCGCGCCACCCGAAGTGCGCGGCGCAGCGTTTGGTCTGCGCCAGTCATTGGACACCGTGGGCGCGTTCACCGGCCCGCTCTTGGCCGTGGGCCTCATGCTCCTGTGGGCCAACGATTTTCGCGCGGTGTTTTGGGTGGCGGTCATCCCCGGCGTGCTCAGCGTGTTGTTGCTGATGGTGGGTGTGCGCGAGCCTGAACGGCAGGCCGACACCCCTCGATCCAACCCGATCAACCGGGCCAACATGCGCCGCTTGAGTGCGGCCTACTGGTGGGTGGTGGGCATTGGTGCGGTCTTCACTTTGGCGCGTTTCAGCGAGGCCTTTTTGGTGCTGCGCGCTCAACAACTCGGTGTGGCCATGGCCTGGGTCCCACTGGTGATGGTGGCCATGAACGTGGTGTATGCGGCCAGCGCCTACCCGTTTGGTTGGTTGTCCGACCGCATCAGCCACACCCGCTTGCTGGTGGCTGGCCTGTTGGTGTTGGTCCTGGCCGATGCGGTGCTGGCCACCAGCACCGATTGGGTGAGCCTGTTGCTGGGCGTGGCGTTGTGGGGCGTGCACATGGGCATGACCCAAGGTTTGTTGGCCACCATGGTGGCCGACACCGCGCCGGCTGATTTGCGAGGCACTGCATTCGGATTGTTCAACCTGGTCAGTGGCGTGGCCATGCTGATCGCCAGCGTGTTGGCCGGTTGGCTTTGGGACACGCATGGTGCCGCATCCACTTTCGTGGCAGGTGCTGTCTTCGCGTTGTCGGCCCTGCTGTTGTTGGGGCTGCGACCTTCTGATCACAACAAAGGCCATGCATGAACACCGATGATTTGAGCGACTGGGTCCACGACCACGTGTTTGATGAAAGCAGCGAGACGGCCGAGCGCAGCACCCGCTTGGTGATGTGGATCACCGCCGCCATGATGGTGTTGGAAATATCGGCCGGCTGGCTTTACAACTCGATGGCGCTGCTGGCCGACGGCTGGCACATGAGTTCACACGCCTTGGCCATTGGCCTCTCGGCCATGGCCTATGTGACAGCGCGCACCTATGCCAAAGACCCGCGTTTTGCGTTTGGCACTTGGAAAATCCAAGTGCTCGCCGGTTTTGCCAGTGCACTGTTTTTGGTGGGCGTGGCCGTCAGCATGGTGATCGGCTCCTTGGAACGACTGATTTCACCCCAAGCGATTGAGTACCCAGAGGCGATGGTGGTCGGCGTGTTGGGCTTGCTGGTGAACATCGTCTGCGCGGTCCTCTTGGGTCGGGCGCACCACCATGACCACAGCCCGCGCCACGGCCATGCCCACGAACATGGGGCCCACGGCGCTCATGGCCACCCTGACTTGAATTTGAAGTCCGCCTATTTGCACGTGGTGGCCGACGCATTCACCTCGGTGCTGGCCATTGTGGCGCTGGCCGGCGGGTGGTGGTTCGGCTGGTCCTGGCTGGACCCGGTGATGGGCATCGTTGGTGCGGCCATGGTGGCCTGGTGGGCCAAAGGCTTGCTGCTGGAAACTGGCAAAGTGCTGCTGGACCGCGAAATGGACCACCCGGTGGTGGCAGAAATCAAAGAGGTGGTGGCGTCCGATGCGCAAAGCCAGGTGGCCGATTTGCACGTCTGGCGGGTGGGCCAAAAAGTCTATGCCTGTGCCGTGACGGTGGTCACGCGTGACCGCGCTTTAACCCCGGCGCTGGTGCGTGAACGTTTGGCCGTGCACGAAGAAATCATCCACAGCACGATTGAAATTCACCAGCGGCCTTGAGACGCTGGTGAAGCTGCGTGCTCAGGCCGCTTGCTTGCCCGCCGCCTGCACCGACGCACGCCAAGCCTGCATCAAGCCCTCCCACTGCGCCCGTGCGGCTTGCAAATGCCGCGCTTTCACATGGCCATAGCCCTTGATTTTTTCCGGGATGCGGGCGATTTCCAGGGCCAGCGCTTGCCGCTCTGGGACGTAGTCGCGCATCACCTCGTTGAGGCTGGCCATGTACTCGTCCACCAAGGCGCGTTCTTCGCGGCGCTCGTCGGTGTAGCCAAACACATCGAACACACCGCCGCGTAAAAACTTCAAGCGCGCCAGCAGTTTGAAGCCCCACAGCATGGACGGCCCAAACGCTTGCTTGACCAATTCACCTTTGTCGTTTTTCTTGGCGATCAAGGGTGGCGCGAGGTGGTAGTTCAGGGTGTAGTCGCCCTCGAACTGCTCGGCGATGCGTTTCAAAAACGCCGGATCGGCATGCAAACGCGCCACCTCGTACTCGTCTTTGTACGCCATCAATTTGTACAAATTGCGCGCTACCGCTTCGGTGACGAGGTTGGAGGATTTGTCTTGCGCGCGCTGTACAAAATCGGTGTAACGCTTGGCGTAGGCCGCGTCTTGGTAGGCGCTCAGCCATTCGCTGCGCTGCTGAATGACGGTGTTCAAGTGGGGCTTGGTTTTGAACTGCACCACCTGGCTGGGGCGCATCAATTGCTCAACCCGGGCCATGTCGTGGGCGCACCAGCGGCCCCACAAAAACGCTTTCAAGTTCGACTCGACCTGCACGGCGTTGAGTTCGATGGCACGCTGCATGGCGGCTTCGCTCAAAGGAATCCAGCCGCGCTGCCAGGCATAGCCCAACACCATCGGGTTGATGTAGATGCTGTCGCCCAGCAATTGCGTGGCCACTTGGTTGGCGTCAAACGCGCCCAGGTTGTGGGCCTCGCCGCCCAGCGCCAGCAAGATGTCGGCCACGCAGTTGTCGCTGGGGTTGGCCCAAGCGCCGTTTTTCACGAAAGCGGCGGTGGGTGTGCCTTGGCCGTTGATGGCCACCCGGGTGCGGCCCGGGCGCATGCGCAACATGGTTTCTTTGCCCGCGCTCACGATCGGGTCGCAGCCCAGCACCAAGTCGGCCGCTGCCGTGGACACGCGCGTGGTTTGAATGTCGGATTGGTGCTGCGCAATCAGCACATGGCTCCAAGTCGCGCCGCCTTTTTGCGCCAAACCAGCAGCGTCTTGGGTGACGATCCCCAAGCCTTCCAAGTGCGCCGCCATGCCCAGCAACTGGCCGATGGTGATGACGCCGGTGCCGCCGACACCTGCCACCACGATGCCGTAGCCGCCGGGGTACACGCCACGGCTGAGGGACGGCAGTTCGGGGGAGGGCAGTGCGCCCAGGTCTTGCGGTTGCGGCAGGCTGCGCTTGTTTTGCTGACGGCGCTTGCCGCCTTTGACCGAGACGAAGCTGGGGCAAAAGCCTTTGACACAGCTTTGGTCTTTGTTGCAGGTGCTTTGGTTGATGCTGCGTTTGCGGCCCAACTCGGTTTCCAAGGGTTCGACGCTCAAGCAATTGCTTTGCGCGCTGCAATCGCCACAACCTTCACACACCGCTTCATTGATGATGACGCTGACCGCAGGGTCCACCATGGTGCCGCGCTTGCGGCGACGGCGTTTTTCAGTGGCGCAGGTCTGGTCGTAAATGATGACGGTGCAACCCAAGATGCCACGCATGGTGCGCTGCACCCGGTCCAACTCGTCGCGGTGCTCGATGGCCACGCCTTCGGGCAAACCCAGCACGCCACCGGGTATGCCGTTGAGGCCCACGGGTGCGTATTTCTCCGGCTCATCGGTGACGATGACGATGCGCTTGGCGCCCTCGGCGCGCATGCTTTGCGCGATTTGCACCACGCTGTGGCCTTCCGACCGCTCGCCAATCGGCTGCCCGCCGGTCATGGCCACGGCATCGTTGTACAAAATTTTGTAGGTGATGTTCACGCCCGCGGCCACGCTTTGGCGCACCGCCAACAAGCCGCTGTGGAAGTAAGTGCCGTCGCCAATGTTGGCGAAGATGTGTTGGTCGTTGCTGAACGGTTGCTGGCCGACCCAGGGCACGCCCTCGCCGCCCATTTGGGTGAAGCCCACGGTGCTGCGGTCCATCCACAGGCTCATGAAATGGCAACCAATGCCGGCCATGGCGCGCGAGCCTTCGGGCACGCGGGTGCTGGTGTTGTGCGGGCAGCCCGAGCAAAACCAAGGCTGGCGATCGGCTTTGACTTCCAGCACATTCATGGCTTGTTGTTTGGCTTCAAGCACCGCCAACTGCGCGTCAATGCGGGCCGTGGTGTCGCTGTCGATGCCGATTTTTTTCAGCCGCTTGGCAATCGCTTGGGCGATCAAGGCGGGCGACAAATCGGCATTGGCGCGCAGCAACACATGGTCAATCGGGTTGACGCCGGTCCACTCACCGCCCGCGTCACCTTCGACCTGATCGAACTTGCCCAGCACGCGCGGGCGCACGCCATCGGGCCAGTTGTACAGCTCTTCTTTCAGTTGGTATTCGATGAGTTGGCGCTTTTCTTCCACCACCACGATTTCTTGCAAGCCGCGCGCAAATTCGCGGGTGCCGTGCGATTCCAAGGGCCACACCACGCCCACCTTGTGCACCCGAATGCCAATGCGCTTGCAAGTGGCCTCGTCCAAGCCCAGGTCGAGCAAAGCTTGGCGCGTGTCGTTGTAGGCCTTGCCGCTGGCCATGAAGCCAATGCGATCGTGCGGGCCTTGAATGACCGTGCGGTTGAGTTTGTTGGCGCGGATGTAGGCCAGCGCGGCATACCACTTGTAGTTGAACAAGCGCGCTTCTTGGCTCAGCGCGTCGTCGGGCCAGCGGATGTGCACGCCCCCCACGGGCATCTCGAACTCAGGGATGACGATGTCCAAACCCTTCGGGTCAATCATCACGGTGGCGCTGGACTCGACCACCTCTTGGATGGTTTTCATGCCGGCCCAAATGCCAGCAAAACGGCTCAGGGCCAAGCCATGCAAACCGAAGTCCAACACGTCTTGCACCGAAGCCGGGAAGAACACCGGCAGGCCGCAGGCCTTGAAGATGTGGTCGCTTTGGTGCGCGGCCGTGCTGCTTTTGGACACATGGTCGTCGCCGGCCACGGCCAACACGCCGCCCCAGGGTGTGGTGCCAGCCATGTTGGCGTGTTTGAACACGTCCGAAGTGCGGTCCACGCCCGGGCCTTTGCCGTACCAAATGCCGAACACGCCATCGAATTTGTTGTTGCCCGGCGGGGCAAAACCCAATTGCTGCGTGCCCCACAAAGCGGTTGCAGCCAATTCTTCATTGACGCCGGGCTGGAACACGATGTGCTGGGCTTGCAAGAATTTGCGCGCGCTCCACAAGGCTTGGTCGTAATTGCCCAAGGGCGAACCACGGTAACCGCTGATGAAGCCAGCGGTGTTTTTGCCTTGCGCGGCATCGCGTTGTCGCTGCAACATGGGCAAGCGCACCAGCGCCTGCACGCCACTCATGAAGGCGCGGCCGTGCTCTAACGCGTATTTGTCGTCCAACTGGACGCTGGCCAGCGCTTGGCGAATGTGTTCGGGCAGGGGGGCGTTCATGCAAGGTCTCCAACAACAACTGACAAGCGACCCAGTTTAGGGGCAGGACATGGAATTTCAAAGCGGGTTTGTCCCGCAAATGACGGGGCCTCAGGCCACGCCGTAACGGTCTCGGTAAGCCTGCACTTGCGCCAAGTGGGCGGTGGTATCTGGCCCCGACTGGGTTTGCAAGTAGCCCAGCAAATCGGTGAGCTGGGCCACGGCACAAACTTTCAAGCCCAATTGTTCACGCACGTATTGCACTGCGCTGTGCGCCACATCCCGCACCTGGCCGTCCACCACCTCGGTGGCCATCTCTTGGCGGTCCAAGGCGATGGCCACGCCATACGCCTGGGCACCGGCGGCCTGGATGAGCGCGATGGATTCGCGCACCGCTGTGCCCGCACTCATCACGTCATCGACGATCAAGACGCGGCCTTTCAGCGGCGCACCAACCAAGCTGCCGCCCTCACCGTGGTCTTTGGCTTCCTTGCGGTTGTAGGCGAAAGGCAGGTTGCGGCCCAAGCGCGCCAACTCGATGGCGACCGCGGCACCCAGCGGAATGCCTTTGTAAGCAGGGCCAAAAATCATGTCGAACTGCAAGTCGCTTTGCAGCAGCTTTTGCGCGTAAAAGGTGGCCAAGCGGCTGAGCTTGGCGCCGTCGTCAAACAAGCCCGCATTGAAAAAATAAGGGGAGAGGCGTCCGGCTTTGGTTTTGAAAGTGCCAAATTTCAGCACCCCTGATTCCAGCGAGAATTGAATGAATGCTTGCGCCAAGCTGTTTGGCGTGTCTTGCACCGACATGGGGGATTCCTTGTTCAAACTCACCAGCCTCAACCTCAACGGCATCCGTTCTGCCAGCAGCAAAGGCCTCGAAAACTGGCTTGAAAAAGCCAAACCAGATTGTATGTGTGTGCAAGAAATCAAAGCCCAAGCGCCCGATTTGGCGGGCAAGTTTGAAACCATGGCCGGCTTGAGCGGTTACTTTCATTGCGCTGAGAAAAAAGGCTATTCGGGTGTGGGCATCTACACCCGGCATGCGCCCAGCGAGGTGGTGCAAGGTTTTGACGGCGGCGAATTCGATGCTGAAGGCCGCTACTTGGAGCTGCGCTTTGACACCCCCAAGCGCAAACTGTCCTTGCTCAGCGTTTACTTCCCCAGCGGCTCGTCGGGGCCCGAGCGGCAAGAAGCGAAATACAGATTCTTGGATGCGATCGAGCCGCATCTGATGGCCATGAAGAAAAAACGCGAGTTCATTTTGTGTGGCGACGTGAACATTGCGCACCAGGAAAAGGACTTGAAGAACTGGCGCAGCAACCAGAAAAATTCGGGCTTCTTGCCCGAAGAACGCGCGTGGATGACCCAATTCACCACCGAAGGCGGCATGGTGGATGTGTACCGGCAACTGCACCCCGACACCACCGACGCTTGCTACACCTGGTGGAGCAACCGGGGCCAGGCCTATGCCAACAACGTGGGATGGCGTTTGGACTACCACCTGGCCACACCTGCCTTGGCCGCTTTGGCCAAGGAGGTGTCCATCTATAAAGAGGAAAAATTTTCAGACCACGCGCCGGTCACGGTGCGTTACGACAAGGCGCTGCTGGCTTGAACTTCAGGCCATCAAGCCCATGAACATCATGATCAAACCCACGACGCCTGCCAGCCACACCAAGGTGCGCACATAGATGATGCCCACGTAATACACCGGCACAAACACCAAGCGCGCCAGCAAGAACAGCTCGGCGCCTTGCAAGATCAAGGGTGAGGTTGCTGCACTGGCCATGGCCACCGAGGCCAAACCCAAAAACAAAACAAAGTTTTCTTGGGTGTTGCTGGCGGTGCGGTCTGCGCGGTGCGCCAAGGGGTTGGTTTCCAAGCTTTCTTCGCGGTTGCTCAAAGAGTAATTCAAGCCGCGCAAGGTCCAGCCCTTCGCGCGAATGGTGCTGGCGGCAATGATGGTGACCCAGGTCAAAGCAGTCATGTACAAAACAATGGTCATGAGCGGCGTCATGTGATTCCTTGGAAGTTGAGTGAGGCCCATTATGGTGAGCAACTGACGACTGAAAACCCCTATGGACGCGCGTGCAGTAATCTACGAGCATGTTGACCCCGCCCATCCTCATTCCTGAACACGAGATCGAATTCACCGCGATCCGGGCCCAAGGTGCGGGCGGACAAAACGTCAACAAGGTGTCCAGTGCCGTGCATTTGCGTTTTGACATTCGCGCGTCTTCCTTGCCAGATGCCGTGAAGGAGAAACTCTTGGCCACCTCGGACCAGCGCATCACCAGCGAAGGCGTGGTCGTCATCAAAGCGCAAACCACGCGCAGCCAAGACAAAAACCGCGCCGAGGCCATCGAGCGTTTGCACGAGATGGTGGCCAAGGCCGCCAAACCCGTGAAGCCGCGCCGCGCCACCCGCCCCACGCTCAGCTCGCAACGCCAACGCGTGGACAGCAAAGTCTTGCGTGGTCAAACCAAAGCCGCACGCGGCAAAGTGATGGACTGAACATGGCACCCACCGACAGCCTCGCTGTTTTAGATGTTTTGATCATTGGCGCGGGTTTGTCGGGCATTGGCGCAGCGCGTCATTTGCAACGGCAATGTCCCGACAAAACCTGGCGCATTTGGGAAGCGCGCCAGCAGATGGGTGGCACCTGGGATTTGTTCCGCTACCCCGGCGTGCGCTCGGACTCGGACATGTTGACGCTGGGTTATGCGTTCAAACCCTGGACCGGCACGCAAACCATGGCCGATGGGACGTCCATCCTGAATTACATCCGCGACGCCGCGCATGAAACCGGCGTTGATGAACAGATTGCTTATGGCCACAAAGTGGTGACGGCTGAATGGTCTAGCGCCAACGCTTGCTGGACCCTGACCGCCGTGCTTCCAAGCGGCGAGACGGTGCAACAACGCGCCCGCTTTGTGCATTTGTGCGGCGGTTATTACAGCTACGAGCGCGGTCATCAGCCGGTGTTTGACCGACAAGCCGAGTTCCAAGGTGACTTGGTGTACCCCCAG
>JACCDP011291813.1_pt1 | contig 17438 bp, 13 predicted proteins | sample 7445841 | NCBI WGS metagenome assembly JACCDP01 (sample SAMN15323441, study PRJNA562643) | freshwater metagenome | isolation source: river surface water | place: USA:Blue River Watershed | collected 2017-08-17 | reverse complement strand
GGCGACAACATCGCGATGGACGTGGCGCTGATGGCCCCCATCGCCATGGAGCAGGAGCTCCGCTTCGCCATCCGCGAGGGCGGCCGCACCGTCGGCTCGGGCGTCGTCGTCACCATCACCGAGTAGTTCAATGCTCGCCGCCGGTTCATCCGTCACTGGCTGAACCGGCGGTCGTTAGCGCGCCCCGCCATCCGCCAAAAAGCGGATCCGGGGCGCGTCGCGTCAGGTTCCCGTCAGAGACCGACGCTTTTCGCGCGGCCACGCCGAGAGGCGCCACCGCACACAGAGGTCGACCATGGCCGTCCGCTCCATCGTTTCGCTCGAGTGCACCGACTGTAAGAATCGGAACTACTCGACCACCAAGAACAAGCGCACCACCACCGACAAGCTGCAGTTCAGCAAGTTCTGCAACACTTGCCGGAAGCACACGATTCACAAGGAAACGAAGTAGCCCCCGGCCAATCGCCGGTTCGCTCGCCGGACCTGCGACCGCCGAAGGACTGATTCGTCTGATAGGCCAGTAGCTCCAACGGTAGAGCAGCGGTCTCCAAAACCGCGGGTTGGGGGTTCGAATCCCTCCTGGCCTGCCATCTTTCCGACGCGAGGCGAGGCGGCATCGGGGCTCGAAAGAGCCGGAATGACGTCTCGCCTCTCCGTCGTTTCATACGTGGCTCAGCCTCTGCGGCCGGGCGCCGCACGGCGGTCTCCTCCGGCCAGGGTGTCCATATGTCGACCCAGCGCATTCTTCTGCTCAGCTTCATCGTTCTCGGTTCGCTCATCGCTCAGGCGCTCGACAACCTGCTCGAGAGCCTTTTCCGCGCGGTCCCGTTCCTCGGGATCCTGAACCAGAAGTTTCAGGTTCCCGGCCTCGACACGTGGAGCTACGGCACGCTCATCGGCTCCGGCTGCTCACTGGCGCTCGCCCTCTACTGCTGGCGCGCACCGAAGGGCCGCGAGCCGGCCGAGCAGGTGGTCGAGGAGATGACCCGCGTCACGTGGCCGACCGTGGCCGAAACCCGCGCAGCGACCTACGCGGTAATCGTTGCTACCCTCATCAGTGCGGTCATCCTCGGGTTCTTCGATTATGGATGGGGTCTGCTGACCACCATGATCTACAGCTCCCACTAGGCTTTCGGCCGGTTGGCTGGCGTCCGTCGGACCGCCGCCTGCGTTCCCGCAACCAGAGATTGGAGCCTTCCATGGCCAAGAATTGGTACGTCGTCCAGACCCACTCCAACTGCGAGCCCAAGGCCAAGAAGAGCCTCGAGGAGCGCATGCGAATGGAGAATCTGACCGAGTTCTTCGGGGAGATCATGATCCCTATGGAGAGCGTGGTCGAGATGGTCAACGGCCAGAAGAAGGACCGCAAGGTCAAGTTCTTCCCCAGCTACATCCTGGTGCAGATGGAGATGAACGACCGCACCAAGAGCCTCGTGAAAAACACGCCCAAAGTCCTCGGCTTTCTGGGCAGTGACCCGCTCAACCCCACCCCTGTTCCCGAGCGCGAGGTCACCCGCATCACCTCGCGCGTCCAGGAGGGAACGCAGGCTCCGAAGCCCAAGATCCAGTACGCCCAGGGCGACAACGTGCGCGTCATTGACGGCCCGTTCTCGAACTTCAGCGGCACGGTCGAAGAGGTACAGGCCGACAAGGGCAAGGTTCGCGTCCAGATCAGCATCTTCGGCCGCGCAACCCCGGTCACGCTGGACTTCATGCAGGTTGAAAAGACCTGATACTTCCGTGGGTTGAGCCTACGGTGCGCAGCCCTCTTGGCGCCCGCTTGACGCGGACGTCACTTTCTTGTAGAGAGGCCGGCCCCATTTCGGGAAGGGCCGTTCGCCAACGGGAAACGTTGGAGTCAAGCGGCCGGTGGGAGAGCCCTCCACGGCTCGCTGAACCACGAACAGGAGCGTTTCGATGAAGAAGGTCACAGGTCAAGTCAAGCTGCAGCTGCCCGCCGGCAAGGCGAACCCGTCGCCGCCCGTCGGTCCCGCACTGGGCCCCCACGGCGTCAACATCATGGAGTTCTGCAAGCAGTTCAACGCTGCCACGCAGGCCATGATGAAGGAAGCGCTCATCATCCCCGTGGTGATGACCATCTACTCCGACCGTTCGTTCACCCTTCAGTTCAAGACGCCGCCCGCCAGCGTCCTGCTCAAGAAGGCCTGCGGCCTCCACACGGAGAAGAAGAAAGGCTCCGGAGCTCACAAGCCGGGCAAGGAAAAGGTCGGCCAGGTCACCCGAGCCAAGATCGAGGAGATCGCCAAGACCAAGATTCAGGACATGACGGCTGGCTCCGTCGCCGCCGCCGCCCGCTCGATCGCAGGCACGGCCCGCTCCATGGGCATCGACGTCATCGACTAATTCTTCCGACGTCGGTCCCTGCGCGACCGGCGATCTCAATCTCACTGACTGCGTTGCTTCCTCTGTGAGCCTCGCAGGAGCCGCCGGTCCAAGCGTGATCGCGGCGATACGGAGTGGTTCCATGGCCAAGGTTGGAAAGAAGTACGCGGCAGCGCTGGCAAAGGTCGACCGCAACAAGCGATACACCATCGAGGAGGCCGTTGCCCTCGTGAAGCAGGCTGCCGGCCGCAAGTTCGACGAGTCCGTCGACGTCGCCATCAAACTGGGCGTCGACCCGAAGCACGCCGACCAGATGGTTCGTGGCGCCGTGGTTCTGCCGCACGGCATCGGCAAGAGCGTCCGGGTCGCCGTCTTCGCGAAGGGCGACAAGGCGAAGGAGGCTGAAGCTGCCGGCGCCGAGGTCGTCGGAGCCGAGGACCTCGCTCAGAAGATTCAGGACGGGTTCCTGGACTTCGACAAGACGATCGCGACCCCCGACATGATGGGCCTCGTGGGCCGTCTCGGTAAGGTCCTCGGTCCTCGCGGACTGATGCCGAACCCCAAGCTGGGCACGGTGACCACCGACATCGCCCGCGCGGTGCGGGAGACCAAGGCCGGCAAGGTCGAGTTCCGCGTCGAGAAGGCGGGTATCGTCCACGCGCCCGTCGGCAAGGTGTCTTTCGAGGCCGACAAGATCCGCGACAATCTGGCGACGCTGCTCGAGAGCGTCATCAAGGCGAAGCCGTCGGGTGCCAAGGGCACCTATCTTCAGTCGATCTCCGTCTCGTCGACGATGGGCCCCGGCATCAAGGTGGACACCGTCGCCGTCGCGGCCGCCTACAAGTAGGTCATTCGGTCTGCCGCTCGGCGGTGGGCCGTTGTTCTGCCGGGTCGGGACCGCTGCACAAGACGGCTTCGACCCAAACAATTCCTGGTCCAAGACAGCAGGTCTACTGGAGTCGAACGCGCAACCGTTCGTCAGAACTCCGCCCGGATGTGAACGGGCATGTTCGCTTCCAGAGTCAAACGGCGATGCCGGCCTGCCGAGACTCAAGGCGCTGTCGCACAAAGTGGCAGCCATTTCACCTTGGCCAGGGGCGCGGACGGTTTCCGTCCACGCAAATCACGGGCAGCGGCCCGTGAGACGAACACTCGGAAGGAGGTGACAGGAAAATGAACAGGACCGAAAAGGAATCCATCGTCAACGCGCTCCACGAAAAGCTGAACAAGGCGACGTTTGTCGCCGCCGTTGCCTTCAACAAGCTCGACGCCAACACCGCCATCGAGCTTCGCAAGACCATGCGCGCGTCCAACATCGACTACAAGGTCGTGAAGAACACGCTCGCCAAGAAGGCTGCGAAGGGCACCTCGCTCGAAAAGCTCGAGGCGCACTTCGAGGGCCCGGTCGCCGTTGCCATCGGCTACGACGATATGGTGCAGACCGCGAAGGCACTGGTCGACTTCTTCAAGAAGGCGCCGGAAGGCGCACTGAAGATCAAGGGTGCAGTGGCCGACGGCCGCGCCATGGACGCGAAGGCAGTCGAGGCTCTCAGCAAGGTGCCGAGTCTCCCCGAGACCCGCTCCATGCTGCTCTCGCTCATCAACACGCCTGCCTCGCAGATCGCCCGCGTCATTCAGGCGCACGTCGACGCCAGCGAGAAGGCCGCCGCCTAGCCCCTTCGGGCACCCCGGCGGCCCTTAGGTCGCCAGGAAACATGTCAACGGTATCGGGGTCAGCGAAGGCACCGCCTCTCATGCACCCCCTGTTTCGGAGAAACGTCAATGGCTGATTTGAACGCGATCGTCGAGAGCCTGAGCAGCCTCACCCTCATCGAGGCTGCCGAGCTCGTCAAGGAGCTCGAGAAGAAGTGGGGCGTCAGCGCCGCCGCGCCTGTGGCCGTCATGGCCGCCGGCGGTGGTGCAGCCGCTCCGGCTGCCGTCGAGCAGACCGAGTTCACCGTCATTCTGGTGAACGGCGGCGAGAAGAAGATCAACGTGATCAAGGAAGTCCGCGCGATCACCGGTCTGGGCCTCAAGGAGGCCAAGGACCTGGTCGAGGGCGGAAACAAGCCCGTCAAGGAAGGCGTCAACAAGGAAGAGGCCGAGAAGATCAAGAAGCAGCTGGTCGACGCCGGCGCGACGGTCGAGGTCAAGTAGTTGTTGTGAAGGTTGGGACGGGTCGCCCCCCTCGTTGGGGGCGGCCCGTCCTTTCGTCGCAGGTCGGAAATCGAACGGCTTGCGCTAGCCTGCCGGATTGCGTAATGAGCCGGCCGGTGACACCTTCCCTTCTCGTCAGCAGTCGGCAATGGGTGTCCGATGGACACCAGACGGTGCGGGACAGGCAAGCGGACGTCACGAAGCCTCAGGTCGGCAGCGGCCCTCGGCATACGTGGCCTTTTCGTATTTGAACGCTCACGCAAGTCGCTTCAGCGCCGCCCACACGGCAGGTGAAGCGAGGTCGAACGGGCACCCAATGCCCGGCGATGACCCGGCAGGCTCCGAGGCCCTTCGCGCCTCGACATGGGGAGTGACCGCCACATGGCGACGACGATTCAGAACAACTTCCGTATCCGACGCTCCTTCGCGAAGATCCCGAAGGCCATCGACATCCCGAACTTGATCGACATCCAGAAGACCTCTTACAAGCAGTTCCTCCAGGAGGACGTCCCAGCCGAACAGCGTTCCGATGTCGGCCTGCAGGGGGTGTTCAAGAGCGTCTTCCCCATCAAGGATTTCAACGACACGAGCTCGCTCGAGTTCGTGAGCTACCACCTCGAGAAGCCGAAGTACGACATCGACGAGTGCCACCAGCGTGGCATGACGTTTTCGGCGCCCATCAAGGTGGTGGTGCGTCTCGTCGTGTGGGACAAGGACGAGGCGACCGGTGCCCAGAGCATCCGTGACGTGAAGGAGCAGGAGGTCTACTTCGGCGAAATCCCGCTGATGACCCCCAACGGCACCTTCATCATCAACGGCACGGAGCGGGTCGTCGTCAGCCAGTTGCATCGCTCGCCGGGCGCATTCTTCGACCACGACAAGGGCAAGAATCAGGCTTCGGGCAAGCTGCTCCACACCGCCCGCATCATCCCGTACCGCGGCTCGTGGGTCGACTTCGAGTTCGACTCGAAGGACATCCTGAACGTCCGCATCGACCGCCGTCGCAAGCTGCCGGCCACCGTGCTGCTGCGCGCCCTGGGTGCCGTACCGGACACCTCGAAGAAGAACCCGCTCGACTTCAAGGGCGGCACCGAGGAGATCCTCAACACCTACTACAAGACCGAGACCATCCTCCTCGAGGGGAAGGACAAGTACGAGAAGGTCATCGACTTCGACCTTCTCCTCGGCCAGCGTGCGACGCGCGACATCAAGAACGCCAAGACCGGTGAGGTGATCGTCAAGAAGAACCGCAAGTTCACCCGTGCGGCCATCACCAAGCTGCAGGCGGCGAAGCTGCGGACCATGCCCGTCGACCTCGAAGAGCTGGTGTCGAAGGAGGGCGCGAAGATCATCGCCCACGACATCGTCGACGAGTCGACCGGCGAGGTTCTTGTCGAGTGCAACGAAGAGGTGACCGAGGAAAAGCTCGACCTGCTCCGCGGCAAGGGCATCACCGAGGTCAAGGTGCTGTTCATCGACAACCTCAACGTGCGTCCGTTCCTTCGCAACACGCTGCTCGCCGACAAGGTGCAGACGCCGGAAGAGGCGATCCTCGAGATCTACAAGCGCCTGCGCCCGGGTGACCCGCCGACCATCGAAACGGCGACCAACCTGTTCATCAATCTGTTCTTCAACCCGGAGCGATACGACCTGTCAAAGGTCGGCCGGCTGAAGCTGAACTACAAGTTCGGCATCGACGAGCCGCTCGAGATGCTCGTGCTGACCAAGCGTGACATCATCGAGGTCGTCCGTTACCTCATCGACCTGAAGAACGGGCACGGCGAGATCGACGACATCGACCACCTGGGCAATCGCCGCGTTCGCGCGGTTGGTGAGCTGCTCGAGAACCAGTATCGTATCGGTCTCGTGCGCATGGAGCGGGCGATCAAGGAGCGCATGTCGCTTCAGGAGATCGAGACGCTGATGCCGCACGACCTGATCAACGCGAAGCCCGTCACCGCGGTGATCAAGGAGTTCTTCGGCTCGAGCCAGTTGTCGCAGTTCATGGACCAGACGAACCCGCTTTCGGAGGTGACGCACAAGCGTCGTCTGTCGGCCCTGGGACCGGGCGGTCTCACGCGTGAGCGTGCCGGCTTCGAAGTCCGCGACGTCCATCCGACGCACTACGGCCGCATCTGCCCCATCGAGACGCCTGAAGGTCCGAACATCGGCCTCATCGCGAGCCTGTCGTCGTTTGCCCGCGTGAACGACTACGGCTTCGTCGAGACGCCTTACCGCCGAGTTGAGGAGGGCAAGGTCGTCGACGACGTCCAGTTCTACTCGGCCCTCGAGGAAGAGAAGTTCACCATCGCCCAAGCGAACGCGGTCTTCGACAAGAAGGGCCACTTCGTCACCGAGACCGGCCTCATCAGCTGCCGCAAGGGCGGCGAGTTCGTGCAGGTGAAGCCGGAAGACATCCAGCTGATGGACGTGTCGCCGAACCAGCTCGTCTCGGTGGCCGCCAGCCTGATCCCGTTCCTCGAGAACGACGACGCCAACCGCGCGCTCATGGGTTCGACCATGCAGCGTCAGGCGGTGCCGCTGCTGCGCAGCTTCTCGCCGCTCGTCGGTACCGGCATCGAGGGCAAGGTCGCTCAGGACTCGGGCGTCTGCACGCTGGCGCGTCGTGACGGCGTCATCGACTCGGTCGACGCCGGCCGCATCGTCGTCCGCTCGGAGGGTGGGGCGACCGACATCGGCTCAGAGGTAGAGATCTACAACCTGATCAAGTACCAGCGGTCGAACCAGAACACCTGCATCAACCAGAAGCCCATCGTCAAGAAGGGCGACAAGGTCAAGAAGGGTGACGTTCTCGCGGACGGCCCCGCCTGCGAGGTGGGCGAACTCGCCCTGGGCCAGAACGTCACGGTCGCCTTCATGCCGTGGCAGGGCTACAACTTCGAGGACTCGATCCTCATCTCGGAGCGCATCCTCAAGGAGGACGTCTACACGTCCATCCACATCGAGGAGTTCGAGTGCATCGCGCGCGACACCAAGCTCGGCAAGGAAGAGATTACCCGCGACATTCCGAACGTCGGCGAGGAGGCCCTCAAGGACCTCGACGAGAGCGGCATCATCCGCATCGGCGCCGAGGTGAAGCCGGGCGACATTCTGGTCGGCAAGATCACCCCGAAGGGCGAGACGCAGCTGTCGCCGGAAGAAAAGCTGCTCCGCGCCATCTTCGGTGAGAAGGCCGGCGACGTCCGCGACAGCTCGAAGCGCGTCGAGCCGGGCGTGACCGGTACCATCATCAACGTCAAGGTCTTCTCGCGCAAGGGCGTCGACAAGGACGAGCGCGCGAAGGAGATCGAGGCGCTGGAGGAGTCGAAGCTCCTGAAGGATCAGAACGACGAGATCAAGATCCTGAAGGATTCGGCCTACAAGAAGGTGGCGCGGCTGCTCTCGGGCAAGGAGACCACGGCGAAGGTCGTCGACGACAAGGGCAAGGTGCTGCTGGCCAAGGGCAAGGTGCTGTCGGACGAGGTGCTTGCCGAGGTCCCCGAGCGCTTCTGGCCGGACATCGCTGTCGGTGATGCGGCGCTCGAGACCCGCATCAAGAAGACGATCGAGAACTTCAACGAGCAGAAGGAGCTGATCAAGCTGACCTTCGGCGAGAAGATCTCGCGCTTGAAGAAGGGCGACGAGCTGCCGCCCGGCGTCATCAAGATGGTGAAGGTGTACGTCGCCATCAAGCGCAAGCTGGCCGTCGGCGACAAGATGGCCGGCCGCCACGGCAACAAGGGCGTCGTTTCGCGCATCATGCCGGAAGAGGACATGCCGTTCCTCGAGGACGGCACCCCCGTCGACATCGTCCTGAACCCGCTGGGCGTTCCGTCGCGCATGAACGTCGGTCAGATCCTCGAGACCCATCTGGGATGGGCGGCGAAGAACATCGGCAAGCAGATCGAGCGGATGCTCGAGCAGAAGGCCGACACCGAGGCGCTGCGCAAGGAGCTTCTGCAGGTCTACACCGAGAAGCAGCACGCCGACGTCATCCAGAAGCTGCCCGAGCGCGAAGTGCTGAAGCTGTCACAGAAGCTGAAGCGCGGCGTCCACATCGGCTCGCCGGTGTTCGACGGCGCCCGCGAAGAGGACATCCTGGGTTTCCTGAAGCAGGCGCTCGTGCCGACCACCGGCCAGAGCATCCTGTTCGACGGCCGCACCGGTGAGGCGTTCGACCAGGACGTCACGGTCGGAGTCATGTACATGCTGAAGCTCCACCACCTCGTGGACGAGAAGATCCACGCCCGGAGCATCGGCCCCTACAGCCTCGTTACCCAGCAGCCGCTGGGCGGCAAGGCCCAGTTCGGTGGACAGCGCCTCGGCGAGATGGAGGTCTGGGCCATGGAGGCGTACGGCGCCGCCTACTCGCTGCAGGAGTTCCTCACCGTCAAGTCGGACGACGTCGTCGGCCGTACGCGTATGTACGAGTCTATCGTCAAGGGTGACCAGCGGCTGGAGAGCGGTCTGCCCGAGTCCTTCAACGTGCTCATCAAGGAGCTCCAGAGCCTCGCGCTCGACGTGGAGCTGCTGGAGGAACAGTCGGTTGAGGCGGCCACCCCGGCCGGTGGCTCGGCGCCTTCGCCGACGCCGGTCAAGGCCCGCACGGGAACCTGAGATCACATCACCCGCCTCCGGAGTGGCTCCGGAGGCGGGTGAGCCCTTTCCGAACGGACAACCCAGCGCTGCCCATGTAGCGCCGAACGTTTCGAACTTCGCCCCAGCGGTGAAGAGGAGAGTCCCATGAAGGACATCTTCAATTTCTTCGAGAAGCCGAAGGACCCCCTTTCTTTCTCGGCCATTCGCATCTCGCTCGCCAGCCCCGACAAGGTGAAGCAGTGGTCGCACGGCGAAGTCAAGAAGCCGGAGACCATCAACTACCGCACGTTCAAGCCTGAGCGCGACGGCCTGTTCTGCGCCAAGATCTTCGGCCCGGTGAAGGACTACGAGTGCAACTGCGGCAAGTACAAGCGCATGAAGCACCGCGGCGTCGTGTGCGAGAAGTGCGGCGTCGAAGTGATTCAGTCGAAGGTCCGCCGCGAGCGCCTGGGGCACATCACCCTGGCGACGCCCGTGGCGCACATCTGGTTCCTCAAGAGCCTGCCCAGCCGCATCGGCAACATCCTGGACATCACGCTCAAGGACCTGGAGAAGGTTCTTTACTGCGAGTCCTACATCGTCATCGACCCGAAGCAGACCAGCCTCGGGAAGGGCGAGCTGCTGTCCGAAGAGAAGTACCACCGGCTGCTGACGGAGCTGGGTGAAGACGCCTTCACGGCCGGCATGGGCGGCGAGGCCGTTCGCGAGCTGCTGCGAGACATCCAGCCGCAGGACCGCAAGAAGTACGGCGAGGGCCTCGAGGGCGTGGCCGGCGAGCTGCGCGCCGAGATGCGCGAGACCACCTCGGATGCCAAGCGGAAGAAGTACGCCAAGCGGCTGAAGGTCGTCGAGGCGTTCATCGCATCGGCCAACAAGCCCGAGTGGATGATGCTCGAGGTCGTGCCGGTCATTCCGCCGGACCTGCGTCCCCTCGTTCCCCTGGACGGCGGCCGATTCGCCACCAGCGACCTGAACGACCTGTACCGCCGCGTCATCAACCGCAACAACCGCCTGCGCCGCCTGCAGGAGCTGAACGCGCCGGACATCATCATCCGCAACGAGAAGCGGATGCTGCAGGAGTCGGTCGACGCGCTGTTCGACAACGGCCGCCGCGGCAAGACCATCACCGGCCCGAACAAGCGGCCGCTGAAGTCGCTCTCGGACATGATCAAGGGCAAGCAGGGCCGGTTCCGCCAGAACCTGCTCGGCAAGCGCGTCGATTACTCGGGCCGTTCGGTCATCGTCGTCGGGCCGGAGCTGAAGCTCCACCAGTGCGGCCTGCCGAAGAAGATGGCGCTCGAGCTGTTCAAGCCGTTCATCTACAACAAGCTCGAAGAGCGCGGCCACGTCACCACCATCAAGAGCGCGAAGAAGATGGTGGAGAAGGAGCGTCCCGAGGTGTGGGACATCCTCGACGAGGTGATTCACGAGCACCCGGTGCTCCTGAACCGCGCGCCGACGCTCCACCGTCTGGGCATCCAGGCGTTCGTGCCGGTGCTCATCGAAGGCAAGGCAATCCAGCTGCACCCGCTCGTCTGCTCGGCCTACAACGCCGACTTCGACGGCGACCAGATGGCCGTCCACGTGCCGCTCAGCCTCGAGGCGCAGATCGAAGCGCGCGTGCTGATGATGAGCACGAACAACATCCTGTCTCCGGCGCACGGCAAGCCCGTCATCGTGCCGACGCAGGACATCGTTCTGGGCGTCTACTACCTGACCCGCGAGCGCAACTTTGCGAAGGGTGAAGGCAAGACCTTCGCGAGCCCGGCCGAGGTACGTGGTGCTTACGACCACGGCGAGGTGCAGGTCCACGCGAAGATCAAGTGCCGCATCCACTTCCCGGACGGCACGCGCCGGCTCGTGGAGACCACCGTCGGCCGGGTGCTGCTGAGCGAGATTCTTCCCGAGAAGATCCCGTTCACCCACATCAACCGGCCGCTGGGTAAGAAGGAACTGGGTGCGCTGATCGACACCTGCTACCGCCTCTGCGGCGAGAAGGAGACCGTCCTTCTGGCCGACCGGCTACGGAGCTGGGGTTACACGAACGCGACCCGGGCCGGCATCTCCATCGCCCTCAAGGACATGGTGATTCCGAAGGCGAAGGCCGAGTTCCTGTCGAAGGCCCACGGCGAGGTCGCTGAGATCGAGAACCAGTTCAACGAGGGTCTCATCACGGACGGCGAGCGCTACAACAAGGTGATCGACATCTGGGCGCAGGCCACGGAAGAGATCACCAAGAAGATGATGGACGAGATTTCGCGCGTCACGGTGACGGGCGACGTCAACGGCAAGAAGGAGACCCGCGAGCAGGCCTCCTTCAACCCGATCTTCATCATGGCCGACTCGGGCGCCCGCGGTTCGACCCAGCAGATCCGCCAGCTGGCCGGCATGCGTGGCCTCATGGCCAAGCCGTCGGGCGAAATCATCGAGACGCCCATCACGGCGAACTTCCGTGAAGGCCTCACGGTGTTGCAGTACTTCATCTCGACGCACGGCGCCCGCAAGGGTCTGGCCGACACGGCGCTCAAGACGGCGAACTCCGGTTACCTGACCCGCCGTCTGGTCGACGTGGCGCAGGACGCTGTCATCAACGAGTACGACTGCGGCACCACCAACGGCATCGAGATGGAGGCGCTGACCGAGGGCGGCGAGGTGATCGAGCCGCTGGGCGACCGCATCCTGGGCCGCGTGACGCTCGAGGACGTGGTCGACCCGCTGACCGGCGCGGTGCTCGTCACCTCCGGCACGGAGATCGACGAGGACCTGGTCAAGAAGATCGACGAGGCGGGCATCTTCCGCGTGAAGATTCGCGACGTGCTGACCTGCGAGAGCCGACGCGGCATCTGTGCGGAGTGCTACGGCCGCGACCTGGCGCGTGGCCGCAAGGTCAACCTGGGCGAGGCGGTCGGCGTCATCGCGGCGCAGTCGATCGGCGAGCCGGGTACGCAGCTGACGATGCGCACGTTCCACATCGGTGGTGCGGCCGCCGGCGGTACCCAGCAGACGACCCACGAGGCGCGCAACGCCGGCAAGGTGGTCTTCCACAACCTCGCCTACATCGAGCGTTCGGGCCACTACATCGCCCGCAACCGCAACGGCGAAATCGCCATCGTGGACGACACGGGCCGCGAGCGTGAGCGCTACTCGATCGCCTACGGCGCGAAGGTGCTGGTCAAGGAGGGCAAGCGCGTCGAGGCCGGGGCTCTCCTTGCAGAGTGGGATCCGTTCAACGTGCCGATCCTCACCGAGGTGGGCGGCATCGTGAAGTTCGGCGACGTCGTCGACGGCGTGACGATGACCGAGCAGCAGGATGAGGTGACCGGTCTCTCGCGGCGCACCATCATTGACTCGAAGGCTTCGGACGCCCGTCCGCGCATCAGCATCAAGGACGCGAAGGACGAGACGAAGCTCATTCCGGGCACCGACAGCCCCGCGCGTTACATGCTGACGCCGGGCGCCGTCATCGTCGTCAACGAAGGCGACGAGGTTCAGCCGGGTGACGTTCTCGCGAAGATTCCGCGCGAGTCGACGAAGACCAAGGACATCACGGGTGGTCTGCCCCGCGTCGCAGAGCTGTTCGAGGCCCGCAAGCCGAAGGAGCACGCCATCATCGCCGAGTTCGACGGCGTGGTGTCGTTCGGCAAGGACACCAAGGGCAAGCGCAAGGTCATCGTGACGCCGGAGCAGAACGGCAAGCCGGTTCCGGAGCGCGCGAAGGAGTACCTGATCCCCAAGGCGAAGAGCATCGCCGTGCACTCGGGCGACCGCGTGCGCCGCGGCGAGGCGCTGATGGACGGCGCGGCCAACCCGCACGACATCCTGCTCGTTCTGGGCGAGAAGGAGCTGTCGCACTACCTCGTGAACGAGATTCAGGAGGTCTACCGTCTGCAGGGCGTGAAGATCAACGACAAGCACATCGAGGTGATCGTCCGCCAGATGCTGCGGCGCGTGAAGATCCTCGACGTCGGCGACACGACCTTCCTGGCCGACGAGCACGTCGAGAAGTGGATGCTGGAGGAGGAGAACGAGCGCGTGATGGCCAAGGGCGGTTCGCCCGCGACCTACGAGCCGCTGCTGCTGGGCATCACCAAGGCGTCGCTCTCGACCGAGTCGTTCATCTCGGCCTCGTCGTTCCAGGAGACGACGAAGGTGCTGACGGAGGCCGCGATTTCGGGCGCCGTCGACACGCTGCGCGGCCTCAAGGAGAACGTCATCATGGGCCGCCTCATCCCGGCCGGAACGGGCCTCAAGCAGTACGGCCTGTTGGAGACCGAGATCGAGACCCCGGCGCTGCCGGGCGACGGTGGCGAGGCGCTGGCCGCCGAGGGTTAGTCCGAACGCAATGACATCGACGCGGCCGCTCGGGACCCCCGGGCGGCCGCGGTTTTTTCTGCTGGGCCGTGTGAGGGGAGAAAAAACCGAACGCCTCCCGTGGTGAGACGAAAGGCGTCGGAGCTTGCCCGGAAGGGGCTCAGCGCATGCGGATCCGGCGGATCTTGCTGTTCTCGGTGTCGGCGACGAACAGGTCGCCGTTGCGGTCGAAGGCGATGCCGTAGGGGTGGTCGAGCTTGGCCTCGGAGGCGGGGCCTCCGTCGCCCGTGGCGCCGCGCTGGCCGCAGATGCCGGCGACCGTGCGGATGGTGCCTGCCGAGTCGATGGCGCGGATACACGAGTTGCCCATGTCGGCGATGTAGAGGTCGCCGTCGGGGCCGAGCTCGACGTCGATGGGCTTGTTGAGCTGGGCGTCGAGCGCCGGGCCGCCGTCGCCTGTTCGTCCCAGCGTGCCGTTTCCGGAAAGGGTGAAAATAATTCCATCCTTGGAGATTTGTCGGACGCGGTGGTTGCGTGTGTCGGCGAAGATCAGGTTTCCCGAGGCGTCGAAGGCGATGCGGCCACCCGGGTCTGCCGCCTGTCCCACCGGCATGGCGAGGCGGGCCTCGAGGGCGCTGGTGCCCTCGCCCTCGAATGCGGCGGCGCAGGCGCTTCGGCACAGTTCGGCGTTGGCGCCGGGGTCGTCCGAAGCGGTGTCGCCGCAGACCTGCCGGAGGCTCCCGCCGGGGCAAGGCTTCGGAGTCTGTCCGGGGGCGCAGGTGCCGATGACGCACTGGCCGGCGACGCGGCTGACGATGTTCGAGGTGTCAAGCTTGCGGATGAGCTGGTTGGCCTGATCGACGAAGTAGAGCGTGCCCTCGGCGTCGAAGGCGACGGCTGCGGGCAGGTCGAGATCGGCCTTGTCGGCGGGGCTGCCGTCGCCCGAGTAGGCGCGCTTGCCGGAGCCGCAGATGTTTACCAGCTCGCCGGTGGCGACGTTGAGGCGCTTGAGCCGGCTGTTGTGCCACGCGGCGATGACGAGGTCTCCGGCGGGGTCGAAGGCGGCGCTCGTGGGGTGGTTGAAGCTGGTCTCGAGCTCGACGCCCTCGGCGGTCTCGTCGCCCAGCTCGCCCTTGCCGGCGATGGTGCGGATGAACCCCTTCGTATCGAGCCGCCGGATGCGGTGGTTGTTCCAGTCGACGATGTAGCCGTTCTGGTCCGGCCCGAAGACGAGGTCCATGGGCAGGTAGAGGTCGGCGGAGGTGGCGGGGCCGTCGTCGCCCGAGAAACCCGCGATGCCGGTGCCGGCGACGGTGCAGATGTCACCGACAGCGTCGCAGGTGGGCAGCGGTTCGGTCGCGGGCGCTGCAGAGCAGCCAAGGAAGAGCGCTGCGGCGAGCGGTGCGGTGCGGCGAAGTCGACGGGTGATCATCGGGGCACCTTGAGGAAGCGGTGGTTTTCGGTGTCGGCGATGTGGAGCGCGCCGGCGCCGTCGAGGGCGATGCCCCAGGGCTTGTTGAGGGCGACCGTGGTGGCGGCCTGCCCCTCGGCGCCGGTGCCGGGTTGTCCGGTGCCGGCGACGGTGCGGATGAGGCCGTCGGAGCCGACGGCGCGCACGACGTGGTTGTCGGTGTCGGCGATGTAGAGCGTGCCGTCGGGGGCGAACTCGATGTCGCGCGGGTTCGAGAGCCGGGCGTTGAGGGCCTCGGCGCCGTCGCCCGAGTAGCCGGCGGTCCCCGTGGCGTTCACGAGGGTGGTGACCTCGTTCGTCTCGAGGTTGAGGGCGCGGATGCGGTGGTTGAGGCTGTCGGCGATGACGAGCAGCGGCTGTGTCGGGTGGAGCGCGAGGGCGCCGGACGGCATTGGAGCGTTGCCGCCCTCCCACTTGAACTGGGCCGTGAGCGCCGGGCCGTCGGCGAAGCCCGCCTGACCGCTGCCGGCCAGCGTGACGATGGTGCGATCGCCCTCGGGCGAGACCTTCCGGATGCGGAAGTTCCGCTGGTCGCCGATGTAGAGCGTGCCGTCGGCGGCCCGTTCGAGCGCCTTGGGGAAGTTGAAGGCGGCGTCGGCCGCGGGACCTCCATCGCCAGAATATCCACCCATATAGTATTTGCCGCCGAACAGGACGTGGACCTGTCCCGTGGCGGGGGTGTAGCTGCGGATCTTGAAGTTGTGCCAGGCGGCAAAGAGCACGGTGCCGTCGGGCTGGAAGGCGAGATCGGTCGGGTGGTTGAGCAGCACCTCGGTCCCGTGGGCGCCGGCGGGCGTCAGGTCGGCTTCGTTTTCATCGCCGTCGCCGGGGCGCATGCCGCCGACGCGGGTCTTCATGGTGCCGTCGGCCTCGACGGTGCGGAGCCGGTGGTTGTTGAAGTCGATGAGCCAGGGCGTTCCGTCGGGCGCGAAGGCGAGGTCGACGGGGGAGTAGAAGCGCGACTCGCGGCGGGGCAGCCCGTCGCCGTTGAAGCCGGCGGTGCCGGTGCCGGCGTAGACGCAGGCGATGCCGGGCACCTCGGCGCAGGTCGGGGTCAGGGGTTCGGAGGAACCGCAGCCGAGGAGGGGCGGAAGGCCAAATGTCAGAAGGGCGATAGAGCGCCTCATGGCGCCTCCGAAACCGCGCCGGGAATGGCGCGTGTGCCGAAGTGTAATAAGAGGCCGCGGCTGAGCGGCAACGACAGGATGTCGCCCCCGACGGCCCAGACGCCGCCCTCCGGATCGGCCCAGACGGCGTGGAGGTGCTCGCTGCGGGTGAGTCCGGTGGAGACCTTGCTCCAACCCTCTGCCGTGCGACGCAGGACGGAGCTGCGTTGACCGACCGCCCAGCCCTCGTCTCTGCCCTGCATGAAGACGCCGGACAGACCCTGGATTCTGGCGGGGGTGGCGTCGCGCAAGCCGTTCTCGTCGGACTCGAGGAGGTAGCCGCCGGCGTAGCCGCCCACCGCGACGATGCGGCCTGCGGCGCCGTGGACGGTGAAGAGCGACTTCTCACTGCTCGCCTGATTCGCGGGCTTGCCGGCGTCGGTGAGGTGTGTGCCGTCCCAGTGCAGGAGCCGCTCGGCGGCGCCGACGAACCAGACGTCGGTGCGGGAGAAGCCAAACGCCTTGAACAGCGTGCCGGCCGGGCGTCCCTCGGGGAGCGGCACGTCGCGCCATCCGGTCGCGTCGCGGCGCCAGAGGAAACCGGTGCCCGCGTCGGCGTCGCCACCGGCGGCCCACAGCTCCCCCTCGTCAGCGCCCCAGATGCCATAGACGGTCTGTAAGGCTGGGGTGGTTTCGCGGGTGAAGGCGCCGTTCTCGAGCTTCAAGATCGTACCGCCCGCGCCGCCGAAGAACGCCCTCCCCGGACCGATGGAATGCACCCACCAGAGATCGCCCGATGCGCCTGTTTTCAGGCGTTTCCATCCGCTGCCGTCGAAGTGCAGGACGAGGGGGCCCTTGCCGTCGCCCGGATCGCCGCCGACCGCCCAGACGTCGCTCGCAGAGGTGCCGGCCACCGAGACGAGGCCGCTCGACAGCTCCTCCAGGACGACGCGCCACGCCGGCTCCTCGGGCTCGGCCGGGCAACCCGAAAAAAGTCCCAAGGCCAGAGTTATGAGAATGGAGTATTTCATCGCCGGGCCGCCATCGCGAGGAGGACCCATCCGGCGAGGAACGCGACGCCGCCCAGTGGGGTGATGGCGCCGAGGCCGCGGATGCCGGTGAGCGCCAGCGCGTAGAGGCTGCCCGAGAAGAGGAGGATGCCGACGAGCATCGACCAGCCGGCGGCGTCGAGGTGCTGGGCTCCGGGCTTCACGAGCGCGAGCAGCCCGACGAGGCCGAGGCCGAGCGCGTGGTACATCTGGTACCGGGCCGCCGTCTCGAAGGTGACGAGCAGCTTCTCATCGAGGCGGACCTTGAGCGCGTGGGCGCCGAAGGCTCCGGCAGCGACGCTGATGAAGGCGTTGAGGGCGGCCGTGACGAGCCAGTTCATGGCGACTCCGTGAGCTCGCCGGTGAAGGTGGCGATGCCCGGTGCGAGGCGGTCTGCGGCGG
>JACCDP010893809.1_pt1 | contig 17439 bp, 15 predicted proteins | sample 7445841 | NCBI WGS metagenome assembly JACCDP01 (sample SAMN15323441, study PRJNA562643) | freshwater metagenome | isolation source: river surface water | place: USA:Blue River Watershed | collected 2017-08-17 | reverse complement strand
AGTAATTCCTGTATCAGCAGCAAAAGTTATTTGAGAAGCATTTGTTTGAATAAAATCAACTTGTTGCCCAATAGAAAGTCCGGTAACTGTAATAGTAATGGCAGCAGAGTTTGTAATTAACTTTCCTGCATCTGTAGAAATTAAAGATCTACTTGTTCCTAAGGATTCTATTGTTTGTGTAGAATTAAATCCTCCACTCGAACCAGTAGGTCCAGTGGGTCCCGTGTCTCCTGTCGAACCAGTAGGTCCAGTGGGTCCCGTGTCTCCTGTCGAACCAGTGGGACCGGTGGGTCCTACTTCACCCTGAGGACCTGTTGGACCAGTGGGGCCGGTGGGGCCGGTTTCTCCGTCTAGCCCAGATAGTCCTGTTATGCCATCTGCCCCAGCGGGACCAGTGGGTCCTGTTGGACCAGTTATTCCGCCTATACTGAGATTTGCGTAAAGTATCCACTCAAAGCCGTCCCAGTAATAGAATTTTCCGTTGTCAGCATCTTCCGACGCAACTAATCCATAAACTCCAACAACTGTTGGTACATCCGCTAAAAGACTTGCCAGAGAAATATATGTATCCCATAGAATAAATGGGTCTCCATCGGCACCCTGAGCACCTGTTGGTCCGGTTGGTCCTGTCGGTCCTGCCTCTGCTCCAACTGCTTCTACCCAAGTTCCATCTATATATACAAGCAAATCCGCACTGGTTGCGTTATACCAAATTGTTCCTTCTTGGGGATTAGCTGGCTGAGATTCAGAAACATTAAAGACACCTTCAGCGCCAGTAGGACCAGTAGGACCAGTAGGTCCAGTAGGACCAGTAGGTCCAGTAGGACCAGTAGGTCCAGTAACATTACTATCTGCTCCGGTCGGACCAGTGGGGCCGATGGGTCCTATTTCACCTTGAGGTCCTGTCGCACCTGTGGGACCAATTTCGCCTTGAGGGCCAGTAGGGCCAGTAGGACCAAGCTCTCCCTGAGAACCAGTAGGGCCAGTAGGGCCAGTAGGGCCAAGCTCTCCCTGAGAACCAGTAGGGCCAGTAGGGCCTTGAACGTTTCCAGCATCTAACCACTCTGATGTTGCTGCATTCCAAACATACAAATTTCCAGAAACTAAATACGCATCTCCTACATTTCCAGTTGGATGTGCAGTCTGTAATTCTAAAAGAGTGTTGTACCCACCTAAAATATCAATTCCTTGACCTTGAGCTCCAGTGGGGCCAGTAGATCCAGTTGGTCCAACCTCACCAGTCGACCCCGTAGGACCAGTCGGTCCAGTGGGTCCAACCTCACCTTGTGGTCCAGTGGGACCGGTGGGCCCTTGAGAACCAGTGGGTCCAACCTCACCTTGTGGTCCAGTGGGACCGAGAGGTCCTGTAGGACCTGTATCTCCTGTATCTCCCTGAGGACCAGTTGCACCAGTTGGTCCTATTTCACCCTGTGGACCAACAATTTGACCTACATCAGTCCAAGATGTTCCGTTCCATACATAAAGATTTCCAGTTTCATCAACAATGTAAGCATCATTTAAACTATTTCCACTGGACGGTAAAAGACCAACCGTAGCAACTGACCCAACAAAATTAATATTTGTTCCTTGGGGTCCTGTTGAACCTTGTGGTCCAGTTGCACCAGTTGGTCCGGTTGCACCAATTTGACCGGTCGCGCCCGTAGGTCCAGTTGGTCCTACCTCACCTTGAGGTCCAGTTGCACCAGTTGGTCCTGTTACTGTGCTATCAGCACCAGTTTCACCTTGTGGGCCTGTTGGTCCTGTAGGACCAGTCGGTCCTTGTGAACCGGTTGGACCGGTAATTGTAGATGCTGGCCCGGTTGCTCCTGTCGGCCCGGTCGGACCTGTAATTGATAATCCAGATATACCTTGAGCGCCTGTTGGTCCGGTTGCTCCTGTTGGACCTATCGCTCCTTGGGGACCAGTTGGGCCAGTAATTGAAAGTCCAGCCAAACCTTGTGGGCCTGTAGCACCTGTTGGCCCTGTAGCTCCTACTGTTCCAGATGGTCCAGTTGCACCCTGAGAGCCAGTGGGTCCAGTTGGTCCAGTTGCACCCTGAGAGCCAGTTGGTCCAGTTGCACCCTGAGAGCCAGTTGGTCCAGTTGGTCCCTGAATAACGGAACTAGCCAGTGCCTTCCAAACAGTACCGTCCCACTGCCAAGTGTAGTTTCCAGCTGTATAAATTTCATTTAAACTTGGATTATCTGGAAAATTAATCGCTGCCATTATGGAGCACCCCCATCTACAACATTAATATTTTGCCAAAGATTGCTGATTGCATTGTATGACAAAATATCTCCGCCTTGAACATTAGTAATGTTTACGTTGTGAAGTTCTTGTAGCTCAAAGCCGTTTTGTATTTTGACAAAAACTTCACCATTATTTGATTGAATTCTTGTTACGACACCAAGATAAACTAAATGATTTGGAGCACTTGGAGCTGGGAATCCAAAAACAATTCCAGAGAAGCCCATGGTGCTTCCTAGCCACATTGGGGAGCCAGCAGTTTTTCCTGCAGTGTTTAGACCAGACAACAGACCTTCACTGATAACGTAGCCTTGGTCGTTGTAGTTTAGGTCTTGCACTAAAAGACCTAATGTTTTGCTTGAGCCAGATTCAGTTGTATTTATAGATGGACTAACTAAAATATTAGTTCCATCTGAGCCAGATACGTATACGGGGGACCCTTTAGTTAGCAATCCGTTGTACGAGCTTTTTACTAAATGTCTAACTTCTCCAGTAAAGTTGTCAATCCAAGTAACATCTTGATTTGTATTACTTGCTTTAGCAAGTATTTGACCTTCTAAGCCTCCATCTGGAACACCACTTCCATTAACTCCTGCTGGACCAGTTGCGCCAGTGGGTCCTGTAGGACCTGTGTCACCTGTTGCACCAGTTGGTCCGGTATCTCCTAGTGCTCCAGTTGCGCCTGTGGGTCCAGTCGGCCCTGCTTCGCCTTGAGAGCCTGTGGGTCCGGTCTCCCCCTGTAGACCAGTTGGGCCGGTTGGTCCAGTGTCTCCGCTTAATCCTGTTGAACCAGTTGGGCCGGTGGGGCCTTGAATACCTTCAGGGCCGGTTGGGCCAGTGTCTCCTGCCGCACCTGTTGGGCCAGTTGGTCCCGTGTCACCTGTGTCACCTGTTGCACCTGTTGGGCCAGTGTCACCTGTTGCACCTGTTGGGCCAGTGGCTCCACCATCTGCCACTGGTGTCCAAGATGCGTTTACTGCTCCTGGAGTTGGTGGATATCCGGGATTGTTTGGGTTTCCAGTACGATAGTAGAAGCCGCCGTTATATGAAACTGCATCGCCATAGTTGTAATCTGCACCATTATCATATGCCCCGACGAAAGTCCAAGGCTGAGGTCCAGTTGGTCCTGTGTCTCCAACTGTTCCAGTTGGTCCTGTATCTCCTGTAGCTCCTGTTGGACCAGTTGGGCCTGCTATTCCCTGCGGTCCAGTTGGTCCTACTTCACCAACAACTCCCTGCGGTCCAGTTGGGCCAGTTTCACCGGTGAGGCCCGTGGGTCCTACTTCACCCTGTATTCCTTGTGGTCCAGTTGGACCTACTTCACCTTGTGCGCCTGTTGGTCCTACCTCACCTTGAGGTCCAGTTGCACCAGTGCCACCTTGTGGCCCTGTAGCGCCTGTTGGTCCTACCTCACCTTGAGGTCCAGTTGGTCCCACTTCTCCTTGTGGACCTACAATTTGCCCGGCGTCAACCCATTCTGAGCCGTCCCAAACATAAAGATTTCCGTCTGCATCAACTATATAAGCATCATTATTATTATTTCCAGTTTCTGGTAAATCATTTATTGTAGAAACTGACCCAACAAAATTAATATTTGTTCCTTGGGGTCCTGTTGCACCAGTTGCACCTTGTGCACCAGTTGGGCCCGTGGGACCGATTCTGTTTGCATTTACTTCTACCCAAAAATTGTCATAATAAAGATAAAATCTAGCTTCTTCACTATTAAACCAAGCATCTCCTTCTTCTGGAGAAACTGGTGGAATCGAGCCAACATAAAAATTTCCATCTGAACCAGTAGGTCCTGTTGCACCAGTTGCACCTTGTGCGCCAGTAGGTCCAGTGATGCTTAAACCTGCAATACCTTGAGCTCCTGTGGGGCCAGTAGGTCCTGTTGCACCTGCCATACCGGCAGCACCAGTAGGTCCAGTGATGCTAAGTCCGGCAATACCCTGTGCACCAGTAGGTCCAGTAGGTCCTGTTGCACCAGTTGCACCTTGTGCGCCAGTAGGTCCAGTGATGCTAAGTCCGGCAATACCCTGTGCACCAGTAGGTCCAGTAGGTCCTGTGTCTCCTGCCGCACCAGTAGCGCCCGTAGGTCCTGTTGCACCTGCAGTACCTGTTGGTCCAGTTGGTCCTTGCGCACCTGTTGGTCCAGTGTCTCCTGCCGCACCAGTAGCGCCCGTAGGTCCAGTGATGCTAAGTCCGGCAAGACCTTGCGCACCTGTTGGTCCAGTTGACCCTTGCTCTCCTTGAGGTCCTGTTGCACCAGTGGGTCCAGTAATACTTAATCCAGATGGTCCTGCTGGTCCTGTTGGTCCAGTGGCTCCCGTTGGTCCTGTGACCGTAGATGCTGGTCCAGTAGCGCCTGTAGGTCCTGTTGGGCCTGTTGGGCCTGTAGTTCCTGTTGGACCTGTTGGACCGCCTGCGGGCCCCGCTGGGCCGGTTGGTCCTGCTGGACCTTGAGGTCCGGGACCTTTAATATCTACATATGCAAAATTGTCGGAGAGTACCACTATCTAGTTACCTCGGCTCTCACAATAAATTTTCCTTGAACAATCCGAGTGGTATCTCCGGCATTTTCAGTTTCGACTTCTAGGTCGTATACATAAATTCCTGGCTCGTATGCTGCCATATCTGCTGGTGGAATTAATAAAGTAACAGTTCCAGCTGCTCCATTAACAGTTAAATAACCGTTTTCAGTTGTGTAATTAGCAATTACGGTGGTAGCTGGATCCCTGGTCACAGCGTCCCTCCTTCTAATCTGCATACGAGCCACGTAACCTGTAAGTTCGATGGGACGGCGTGCAGAATTTTTCACGGTAAATACTTGATTTACAGTAGAACCTTGGTCTGTAATCAGGTCGTGAACATTGCCGCGAAGATGCGTCATCGAGCGTCCTTACAGGGAATAGACTAGTCCCTACAATTTTACCTCAGTTTGGCTAAATTGACTTATTGACCTTCGGCCTCCAGGGGGTGTTGCCCGCTGGCTAACATGTCTTTCCATTCGTCTTGCTGAACTTTTTGCTCATCCCTAACCTTTTGAATTTCATCTTCCCACTCTTTCATGCGCTCCTCTGAGTATTCAGATTCCGCATAGTCCCAGAAGGCCCCTATTGTGTGGCGGGTACCATTTTTGACTGGTAAAACTTGGTGAATATTGCCAAATCCTCCAGGAAAGGTAATTAGCTGACCAGCCACTGGTTTTATACAGATGTCATGATCTCTAAAGTCTAGCTCTCCGCCATCATAGTCTTCGTTTAAATATAGCAGACAAACTAACTTACTGCGCTCCCAGGCTGACCAGTTCCCCTCCATATCCGTGTTATCTGAGTGGAACGGCGCAAAGGCTCCTTCTTGCCATTTTTGGGCGTGGCTTGAGACAGACTTAACTGGACGCTGATGAGCATCTTCTACTACTTTGTGCAAACGGTCTGCTAGCTTTCCGAAGTAATCCCTAGGTAATCCATATCTCTCTAAAATTGGGTCCTCGGGCATAATGCTCATTCCGTAAGACTCAAAAAATGCAGACATACTCCAAGGCTGCTCTGGGTCTTCAAAAACTGTGACAATTGTTTTACACTCTTCTTCAGTCAAAAAATTATCGTAAAAAATTACATCTTCCTTAATAAATCCTTTATCACCAAATTCTGTTTTGGTGGTTGGGATACTAGATGTGTCGGTCATTTATTTCTCCTGTATATCCTAGAGTTTCTAAAAATCGCTCTGGATTAAATCTTTGGTTATCCTTTGAGAATAGCTTAGCAAACTCGTAAGCCAAGTAGTTGAATGTCTCTTCATCTATTTTTGGCTTAGTGGCGTTTAGTATGTCAGAAATTTGATAATACTGGGCCCGCTCAAAGACGCACTCGCCGCCCCTAGGCCTGCGCAAGATTTTACTATGGATTTGTCCATTTGGCTCATAGAGCTCTACTGTCAAGTAGTCCTTAGCAAATCCCCAGTCTTGATATGCTTTGTAGCCTTCAGTTGCTTCTATAGCATTTCCATAAAAATATATAGACCTAACTGGCTGCTCGCCGTCTCTAGCAATAGTTAGCATATAGTGGTCTACTTCTTTTCTTTTTGACTTTTCTATATAATCTAAAACAATATTTGAGTGGGAACTATTTAATTCAGAGTTCATATGGTTTAAATCCTTCTGATATTTTCTTTGCCTTAAGTTCTTTTAGACTGTCGTGCTCTCCATTTTCTACAAATGGAGGAAGAGTTCCAGCTTCCAGCATTTCATAGTATTCGTCAAATGTTAAAAGTGGCCGCTGCATTGGCTCGTCCGTTATTAAATCGAATCTTTTAATTCTTTCTTTTTCTAGCTGCTCAAATTTTTCATTTCCATATTTTTTACGAAGCTGGTGCCAAGTATCACTTCCTTCGTCTTTCCACTGCCAATAAAGCCTAATGATGTATTTTGGCTTTTTCCAAATTCTAAGAACACCGTGATAATATGGTTCCGTGGAAGGGAAAAATATTGCTTCACCCTTTCTAGGTTTATAGTTAATTTCTTTTTCAATTGTAAAAGTTTTTAAATCTAAAACTCTAAAAGAAATCTCTCCACCCTCATAATCATCATTTGGATAAAATACTGAAGTTACTCCAAATTTTTCTCCTGGCTGTCCGTATCTATCTTGCTGATAGTCTGTGTGGGGGTTCATTGACCTAATCTCATTGTTAGCATGATCTACGTCAGGTGTGTATTTTGCTACTGACCATTGACCGGTTGCCCAGTTTTTTAATTTTATTTTTGTATATTCAAAGTAAAGTTTGGATGTTTCGTAAAATTTATTATAAACTTCATTTCTATAAGGATTTTCTGGCACTATGTCTAGTAAATCTTTTTTCCACTGCTCTTTGCTAGGAAACTCCTCGCTATAAATTCTTGATGCTGGCTCTTCACTCTGCACCCCGAAGCCGTGCCAACCCCCCCATTTAACATTGTTTTCGTAGTATTGAATTAGTCCGTCTGGATCATCTAATACATTTTCAAATACTAAAATTTTAGGGTCTAAAACTTTTACCGAATAGTTGCCTAATTTAATTTTTTCCATTGCTAATCCAATACTCTGCTAATTGGCATGTGAACATGAGTAATTATCATTTTTTGTCCTGACGGAGAAAACTTAGATGCGTGGTGATAGCTTGAGGGAAAAATTACAATACTTCCAGCTTTAGTTTTTATTGAAATATCTAGTCCATCTTCCACTACGGCTATCTCTCCTCCCTCGTAATCGTCGTTTAAATAAACTGAAATAGTTATAGTATCCCTATCTGGACTAACCATGTCTTGGTGTGGTCCCATTGACTCTTTTGGATTATATTTTCTAATCCCGTATCTATTTCTATCTGTGTAAAGACAAGTTTTTAAGTACTCTAATTCTTCTTTAGAAGCACCATGATTTATTAAGTATTCTGAGCAAGATTTTTCCATAGCACTAAGAATAGAAAAAATTATATTTTCTGCTTTTTCTTTTTTCTCTGTGTCCAATTCTTGCTCTAATAGAGCTGTTTCAAAAGTTTTAACTACTCCATACGCATGACTGTCAGGGGTGCTATTTGCGTACCAGGTTTCCCATGGTGCTATAGCTACGCTATGAAATTTTTCTATTTCTTCTAAAAGTTCAGATATATTTTCAATTATTTCTGGAAAATAGTAGACGTTTTTGTGAAGAATTTCATAGCTCAGTGGCATTTTATTCGTCTTCTTCGTCTAGATATTTTGTGGTTTCCTGGGCAATAGATGAACCAGCATTGTATTTCTGCCTGTGCTCTGGATTTGAGATATCAAATTCATCAATAAATACAAATCCAGGGAACATGTACTTATCTCCAGAGTAGATTTTGTGTACTTGGTGGTTATATGGGTGAGTAGACGGAAAGATTAAAGCTGACCCTGGTTTTGGTTTTAGGGTAAAGTCAATTAATCCCTCATTTTGTGGATCCTTTAAGTCTGCTACTGGTCTTAAGTGAGAATTTTTGGGGTTCCTTAAATCTGCTTTTCTAATAATAAAAGAAATTTCCCCGCCTTCATAGTCATCATTTAGGTAGACAACAATTGAATACTTTAAGGTTTGGTCACCAGCTTGAGCATCAAAGTGAGCTCCCATCTCGCAGCCAGGACGATACTTCATTACACCAGCAAACGGGGAAATATTTGGTTCTCCCTCAAATCCTCTGTCTCTGTAGTAAGCCTCTGATACATTTTTTATTGCGCCCCGAATTTGCTCGGCTACATATTTAATGTCATCTTCTCTAGGAGACTGTAATGTTTCCAGGGCATCTAGATTAAAGTCTTTCTTACTGCCAAAGCTGTGGCCATCGGCACTGTTAGAAAACCAGAATCCCCATTCCGGAATAACCGAATATGACGTTGGGTCGGCATCTAGGTCTTCAATGAGAGACACTAGCTTTGCCGGGTCCTCGATGACATTCTCGTATAGATATACTTCCTCGTGAAGCTTCTCGGCTAAATGCACTTTAGTTCCTAACTTTGTTTTTATGTGATGTATTCTACTATATTTTTATGGTTTACGTGGGCCGGTGTGTTCCTTGATTGTCCAAAAGAATGGACAAACATATCTAATTCCAGACTTAATCTCTGTTACACCATGGATATAATTCATATCCCCCGGGAAAAAGTATGCAGCACCAGCTTTAGGCTTGAACTGTATCCCCTGATTCGGAAAATATAACTCTCCACCCTCATAATCATCGTTTAAATAGAAAAGTCCTGCAATATCGTAGTATGGAAAATTATTTGGTTTTCCTCTATTTTCCCCCTCATGTAACTCTTTGTCGGCATGGGGCTGCTGTCTTTGCCCGGGTAGCCACCTAACAATGGCTGTACTTGTTGGATGTGAGTCGACATTAAAAAATTTATCTACTTTAATTTTAAGTCTGTTTTGCATGTTTTTAATAATTTTTGGTATTTCTGGATTAGCCAAATTTAAAGTTGGCTCGGTGGCGACTCTGTGGTCCCAATAGCCAGAATCATATATAACCACCCCATCATCATCGTAGTAAGTTTCTGTAACATCCCAGAGAGTATTTTTTCTGGCAAACTCATTTAGAGTTGTTAACTCTTCTTCTGTCATAAAGTCTTCAATAGCAACAATGTTGTCTGCAGAGTCCCCAAAAAATCCAGATGGTGTGACTGATTTAAAGTCCCCAAACTTATCACTATTTGTATATTCATCAGACATATTTATATCCTACCTTAATCGTACTTTCTTCTTTCCCAAATCTCTTTTTGATAGATGCCACCATCTGGAACCCTATATTTTTCACTATTTTTTTGATTTTTTATTGCCATTTCATCATAGTTTAATGAATCATCTATTTCGGATTCCCAGTGTTCTCGCTTAAATGGGATTATTTGTGAGTAAGGGGTTCCAGCTGGCACTACCCCCGTGAATCCTTTAACGACAAAAAATGGCATAGTGCCAGGTAAATTTACTTTGTCATTGTCTATAACACCGCTTGTTGTTAAAAATGGTAGTTCGAATCTATTCATTGGCTGAGTGTATAGAGCACTATATCCGTCGGGTAGCTCTACTGCCCAGTCTGCCCACCAAGCAAAGTGTTTTTCATGATATCCAAGTGGTGCTACAAATTGAGGCATTGGTGGCCTAATTTGCAAGAAATCAGAATTTTTTTGGTCTAAAACTTTTGCGTTTATTTGTCCCATTGAGTCTTCATAAAATTCTATATCACATGGAGTTCTATATACATATCCGGAGCCCATCACATCAAATACTGCTGGACATGCTTTCCAAGTTGGAATTTTTCCGCTTCCGTTTGGCATTTCCCATGGCTTATTGGTAGATGGATTAATTGCAAATCTGTCTGCTTTTCTGTACCAATCTGGCAAAATTTTTATTGCTGGTTTTGGCGTTGATAGGCTCTCCCTGTTTAGCCAGGGTCTATTTATTACAAATTTAATTTTTTTAGTTTCCATTTAAAATTCCGTCAAATCAGATTGTCTAGACTCTCCGGTAACTGGACAAACTATTGTCTGTAGTTTTATTGATTTGGTTTCATGAGAGCCAACTGAATTGCCTCGGTAATCGACTGCATCTCTATACATTTTTGACCAGTCTCCTACTCCATTTTTTATTTCAGCCGCATCTCCATATTTAGTTGCTTCTTTCCAATAATCTTCTGAAGCAGGTGTTTCATCTATCTTTACAAGGTAATTTTCTTCTAAATCTGTAAGAGATATAGGAATTACTGTTGCTACCGGAGTTCCAGCTGGAATGTAAATTTCTATATTAGGCTCTGTAAGCCTCCAAGCGATTGGCAACATGTGATAATAAAATGAAGTACTTATTAAAGTTGTATAGCACTGAGCACCCCTAACAAAAAGATTTGGAACTGGCATAGTCAACATTGTTGTTTTGTCGTCGGTTGTAAATTTTAATCCAGTCAAAAAGCCGATAGTAGCGTTGCCTCTTGCCCTACTTAAAAATTTTTCTCCCTCAATAATTTTTACGTGGTCAGGGGTAGTATCGGTAATTCCGTCCCAAATAAATCTGATATCTTCTGGAAACGATATTGCCCATCCGAGCCTATTAGTTATGTTTAATGGGAAGCACATATATGCGTGCTTATCTGCAGTTTCGTCCATCCACTCTCGCCGGGCCGGTAGCTGATATATTTCAGCGTTATCTCCCGCGGGAAAAAGTTTTTGGACTAAAATTTCTTTCATTAGTTGTCGGTTTCCTTAAAAAATTTTTCTCCATGAAATTTATCGGAGTAGTCAAGCATAGTTACCATAGAGTATTTGACTCCAGATTTTACTGGCATAGCCCTATGCGGATACATAAAATTTGACGGGAAAATAAATACGTCTCCTGCTCTAGCTTTTGCTTGCACATTTTGAAGTCTAAAATACAGCTCTCCACCTTCATAATCATCGTTTGGGTATGCAACTAAAGAGACTACGCAATTATAAGAATAGCCGTGGTCGTGGTGTTCTTGGAAGTGCTGGCCAGCGCCATATTTGACATAATTTGTTGCTTCCCAGTATCTTAATTCTCCTATGTTGTATCTTCTTGTGTAGTCTTTTACCACTTGCAGCTGACGGTACTTAGTGTCTTTAGCTAGTTGACGTAGTTTTTCTGCCCATTCGCTTTGGTCATCGTCAAAATCATTTTCTTTATATTTAAAATCTACGCAATCTCTATATTCTGGTATTTTCATGGAATATCCCACCATGGCTTCTTGGTACTCATAATTGTTATCTGGGCTGTTAATTACTTCTTCTAGCCTTTCAATTATGTTCATGTTTGCTGGCAGTACGTCATGGTATACCCAAATTCCACTACCGGGCACCACTTCTTCAGCGGAGCTCCACGTTACTTCGTCTATTTGGTACCATTTAGTTAAACGATTTTGTATATTTTTTTGCTCTTCTTGACTTTTTTGTTCTGCTTCTTCTGCAGAGTCCTCGAAAGTTTCTACAATTTCTTTTGACAATTTTCCTCTACTTATTAGTATTTAAGTTCGTACTCTTCAATAACTTGTGGCACTTTTCCGTTTACACCGTCTCTGTCATTATAGTCAGTCATAATGACAACTGCATACTTAGTTCCAGAAACTATATCTTCTGATGAGTGCTCATAAACATATGTGGAAGGAAAAACTATAATATCTCCAGCCTGCGGCTTGTGCGTTAAATTAAATCTAGGAAAAACAATTTCTCCACCCTCGTAGTCGTCGTTTAGGTACACAACTACCGAGACGGTGCAAACATATGTGGGCCCATGATCTGCATGTACTTTAAAGTGAGTACCGGCTCCCTCATATTTAACAAAATTAAACGCTTCATAGGACTTCATTCCCACTCCCCAGTAGGCTCCGTAGTCGTCTACGCAAGTACGAACAGCTTGAAAAACTTCTTCGTGCATGTCATAAAGTTTTTCATTTTCTTTATTTCTTGGTCCTAGTCCGGTAGAACTGAATTTAAAGTCTTTTGCATTTCTCGCTTCTAAATCTACTTCTTTTGATGTAGTTACATGAGCCCCCCTCCAGTAGTATGGAGTTTGTCCGTTTAAATTAGACTCTAGGGTTTCAATGTGTTTTTGCCCGGTTTCTTTGGTTATAGCGCCCCTATAGATATTTATTCCCATGGCGGGGTTAAGTACAACAATTCCATTTCTTATTGTTCTATTGCTCATGGTATTTGAAATTGTTTCTGATCTATCTTTTGTAAACCAATTATTCATGCTGTTCCTTAAAACATCTTATTTTAGCTTGCAACTTATAGTGTATATCCTACTACAAATTTAATAAAAATAGCCGCCCCCTAGGGGGCGGCCATTTTGTTCTTATTACTTATTGTGGGATAGATATCCGCCGGCTATAAACCAGTGGTAGGGGTCGCAAGATATCTGGTACACCCTAGTAGGCTCATTTGTGGTAGTAACTTCTGTAATCAGCTCTTCAGAAGAGTTTCCACTCTCGTCTACCTTGATTAGGTAGTCTCCTACAACTAGGTTGCCTGCAAGCCTTACTTCATAAGACTCTCCAACCTTTACGAATAGTGGTTGCTCTGCAGAGTATCTAGCCGATTCATTTCCATTGAAGTAAACAATTGCAGTCTTAATGGTTTGAAGAATAGCAGTTACTCGAGTTTCTACAGGTTTTGCTTGAGACAGGCTCAGAGTTGAGCCAATTACAAACTCTCCTGGAGTGTTACTTCCATCAGACAGCTCATCTATAAGTACCGACAGAACCATATCGCCCGCTTGTAGCTGCTCAACCGGAATTCTTCCGCGAGGAGTATCAACCAAAGTTCCTTCCGCGATGCAGCGGTGCGCTGGGAAAAGCGGTGGGAAGAATGGTGGGAAGAACGGTGGGAAGAATGGGAACATCGGTGGGAAGAATGGTGGGAAGAACGGTGGGAAGAATGGGAAGCTAGGTGGGAAGAATGGTGGGAAGAATGGTGGGAAGAATGGTGGGAAGAATGGTGCAATTGTAGTCACGTTAGCAGTGCTAGCACCCGCAGAGGTTCCATTAGCATTCACATGGTACAAAGTATAGTTTTGAGTTGACCCACCATTTTCTGGCTCAGTCCAGGGATTTGTAGTCATGGTGACATTGCCTGGATTTGTAGTCTGGTCACTAGACACGAAGTAGGTACTGGTTATTGTTTTTCCACCATTAGCTCCATTTGACCAAGAAATAATGTCTTCGTTGGCAGTGGTGGATGTAGCTGATACGTTTTGTGGTGCCTGGGGAACTGTAGTAATTAGAGCAGTGGTTGAACTAGAAGAGGCTGAAGTTCCAGCAGCATTAGTTGCAGTAACACTAAATGTGTATGTTATGTCGGAAGCAAGATTCTCGACTACTATCGGAGAAGAGGCTCCAGTGCCGGTTCTAGTTGTTTGACCTGCGGCCGTTGCAGTGACTGTAAAAGAAGTGGCCGCTGGAGAATCAGCTGGTAGCTCGAAAGCGACTGATGCTGCTCCATTGTTGTAGGCGCGGCTAGTCCCGACGTCGGTTGCTACAACATTAATCGGGGCTTTTGGCTCTAAAAAGTCATTAGCCTGCTGAGACTTTCGTCCAGCTCTCTTTCCCGATGCCATAATATACCTCTCCTAAATTATGCTGACAAATCACCAAACGCCAGCCAGGTGTCTGCGGCTCGCTTTAATAGTGTAGCAGATGACCAACGTGCCCTTAGTTTTAGGCCTGGTGTAGCGTTTAACGTTACTCCAACGGCATTTGCTATTGTCACCTGACCGGTTCCGGTTTGGATAATATCTAAAGTTGTGCCAACCGGGAAATTTACAGTTGAGTCAGCTGGAATTGTTAGGGTCGTTGCGCTTGAATTGCTTATCTCAATAATGGTATCGCGCTCTGAAAGGCTTGACAGAGTATATGAATCGGTTATGGAGGTAATCACCGTTATCGAAGGTACGCCCTGCTTTGTCTGGGTCCCATCAGTAAATGCGATTCCATTGGCAGCAACTGTAACCAATCCGGTAAAGGTTGGTGAGGCAATCGGAGCTTTAGAGTCCAACTGAGTCTGGATGTTTGAACTTACGTTGTCCAGGTACCCAATTTCGGTGCCAGAAACTGGACCAATACTTGTAGTTGCGGGTAGGGTGACCGTTCCAGTAAAGCTTGGGCTGTCTACCACAGAAACCTGCAGCCCCGACACGCTGATGTTGTTTCCAGCAGTGACTGTCCCAGCGCCAGAGAACTGGGCCCACAGAATATCGTCGGTTCCTACAGTGTTTACTTCGTTCTCTACTACCCATGAAGTGCTGTTGTAAAGAGTTCCATTCTCAACGAATACTAGGTCTCCACCAGCAATTTCTGCAGCAGAGTTAAAATCATCTGCGCGAGTCAAAAGTGTAGAAGAGGTTCTTACATAGACACCGTTGTGCGCTGCGGTTGCCTCATTTTTAACTAGAATTCGGTCACCATTATTTAACGAGTGTCCGTCAAGTGTAGTTAGAGCAGTTCCAAGAGTTAGCGTTGCTCCTACACCATCGGTACCATTGTCGTACGTTACTGACCCGCCAGTTAAATTGGCCAAAGTGTTTGACGTAGCTGCGTGGGCTGCCTCGTGGATGTGAAGGCCAGCAGAAACGTTGTCTACATATGCCTTAGTGGCTGCATGGAGAGCTTGAGTCGGGGCACCAGCTAGCGTAATGTCGCCAGTCATTGTTCCACCAGAAAGAGATAACTTGCTATTTATCTGAGTCTGAATGTTAGACGAAACGTTGTCTAGGTAGCCGATTTCAGTGGCGCTAATGTCTCCAATTGATGTAGTTGATGGAAGACTTATTGTTCCGCTAAATGTGGCATTTGCAAGAGGAGCCTTTGCATCCAGAGCAGTCTGAGTAGCATTAGAAATTGGCTTATCTAAATCAGAAGTGTTGTTAACGTTTCCAAGGCCAACCATTGTTGCTGTAATACCAGAAACAGTACCTGTAAAGGTTGGGCTAGCGGTTGGTGCCTTAGCATCTAGCTGAGTTTGGATATTAGATGAAACGTTGTCTAAGTATCCGATTTCGGTAGAAGATATTACGCCAATAGTGGTGTTTGCTGGAAGAGTAACACTATTGATAAATGTTGGGTCAGTTAGCGGAGCATAAATGCTTGCAGCTGAAGAAGTAGCAAGCTTTGCATCCAACTGAGACTGAATATTTGAGCTTACGTTATCTAGGTATCCAATTTCGGCTGAGCTGATGTCTCCGATGGAGGTGTTGACTGGCAAAGAAATTGTTCCAGTGAAGGTGGCATTAGCCGACGGAGCTTTGGCATCCAACTGAGTTTGGATGCTAGAAGATACGTTGTTTAGGTAGCCAATCTCGGTTGAGCTAACGTTTCCAATAGAGGTGGTCTCTGGCAAAGAAACTACGCCAGTAAATGTTGGCCCGTTTATTGGGGCATAAGTAATGCTGGCTGTAGATGAGTCTACCTTGGCGTCTAGCTGGGTTTGAATACTGGAGCTAACGTTGTTTAGGTAGCCAATCTCGGTGGAGCTAACGTTTCCTATTGAAGTATTGTCTGGCAAAGAAACCGAGCCAGTAAAAGTTGGACTAGCTGTCGGGGCTTTAGAATTTAGCTGGTCTTGAATGTTTGAGGACACATTTGCAAGATAAGAAATTTGATCTGAACTTACAGTTGCAATAGAGGTATTGGCTGGAAGAATTACTGTTCCTGTAAAAGTTGGGCTGTCTATGGTGGCCTTTAGGGCAACAGTATTTGCTAAATTATTGAGAGCCGATACTTCAACTAAGTTAGCAGTGTTTCCAATTCCATGAACATTTGTAGTAGCGGAGTTGTGAGTGCCTATTTCAGTATCAGTATATTGTTCTCCTACAAACTTTAAATTGTTATATCTAGTTACACCATCACCAATTTTAATTGACCCTAAAATGTCGGTGATATAGATAGCATTTAATGTAGTAATTGCATTTGCTGTCTGTAAATTGCTGTCAGTGTCAGCAATAAACGAAATTTTAGTTGCAAATGTATTTGAAACTGTGTTTGAAAAATTTGGGTCGTCACCCAAGGCAGCTGCTAATTCTTGTAGAGTATCCAAAGTTTCTGGAGACATGTCAATTACGTTGGCAATTGCAGAATCTACATAGCTAGTACTAATTCCTGTATATACTAGATTGGCCCAGGTAGTGGCTCCAGTTCCAATTTTAAAAAGAGCCGTGTCGGTCTCGTAACCAAGCTCTCCTGGGGCCAGTGTGGGATTAGCTGATGCCCACTCCGCGGCTGTACCGCGTCTAAATTGAATTCTGACTGCCATTGTCTTAGTTCCTTATATCCTAAAAAGTAGACGGTCCGCCACCGTCATAATTAATGTTGTACGTACTAGAAGCATTGCCGCCATCGACATTTGTAACGTCTGCAGCAGTCATTGACCTCCACTCAAGCCCGTCATAAGTATACATTGAGCCTAGGTCTGACCTGAAAAAGAGGTCACCGGTGTATGCCGTCACAGGGAATGAAGTTCCTTGGACCACGTTAATTGGCGCTAAAAACTTTATAGACACCGGTGACCTCTTTCTTTCAGTTTATTTTACAGTAATTATCCGACTACTACTGCTCGGTAGCTGGTAGCAACTACGTTGGCAGAAGCATTCCACGACAGGGTTACGGTATTTGCGTTGGTGATTGCCACGTCTACGAATACTTCAGCATTAGTGCCTAGGTCTCGAACCTGAACAGTTACATCTGAAGTATTTAGGGCGTGAGCTACTGCCCAAGTAACAACGTTGCTTACTGACTCCAGTTCGGCGTTGCTAGCAGCGTACTTAGTCGTTGCACCTAAGTTTGAGCGAGCTCCAGCCGCGGTGGTTGCACCGGTACCTCCATAAGCCAGGGCAATTGTATTGCCTTGCCATGTGCCAGCCGAGATGGTTCCAACAGTGGTAATCGAGGTTTGACCAGCGTAGTTAGCCGAAATGTCAACAGCATCAGAAGTTACAGAAATGCGGTTTTCGGTTCCACCGACGTTGAAAGTGTTGCCATCTAAAGTAAGACCATTACCTGCGTTGAATGTACCAGCACCAGAGAACTGGGTAAAGGTAATTGGGTCAGTTCCAATTGTGACCGTTCCAGTTGATGTCTGTACCCAACCAGTGTTGTCGTAAAGGGTTCCACCTGTTACGAAAACAAAGTCACCGCCATCTACTTCTGATGGCTCGT
>JACCDP011461512.1_pt1 | contig 17441 bp, 21 predicted proteins | sample 7445841 | NCBI WGS metagenome assembly JACCDP01 (sample SAMN15323441, study PRJNA562643) | freshwater metagenome | isolation source: river surface water | place: USA:Blue River Watershed | collected 2017-08-17 | reverse complement strand
TTTTATATGTAACACCATTATCAATTCCGACTAATGTTGTATTTAAAGATGCACTACTTAATGCATTTAATTGTGATATTCTTTTTGCCATTATAATATTATTTCTTCATCATTTTCTGTTAATAATGTATCATATTCTTCTGATGTTAATATGGTATTTTTAAATTTACCTTTAATCGTACATGAATTTGCTCCAAAGTTCTCAAAATAATTATCTGAATTTTCAAAATTTACAGATATAGTTGCACTTCCAAATTCTATATTTTTAATATCAGATTTTTGTTGTCTTAATCCACTAATATAAACACCCGTTAAATCATCATATTGATAACCTTTTGCATATGTAACATTATTAAAAATAAAACTAACACCATTAGATGATGAAACAAATGTATCAGCTACCAATGTAGTATCGGTTGCCAATTGTGTTCTAACTTCTTCTCTAAATGCCATTTGCATTTTAGTATTTTTCTTTACAATTTTCATTATATAGAATCTAATGGTCCATCAATTGTTATAACATCATCACTACCTAATGTATATGCAAAGTTATTTTTTCTAAATGCAACTTTGATATGGTTATCAATATCACTAACTACATAATCTTTATTTGATATAGTTTGCGAGTTTACATCAATTTCAAATTTAGGAATACCTTGAACATTATCTGCTATTCTATAATTTGTATTTTCAAATATAAAGAATTTACTATTTTCACTTAAAAATGATAAAGTTATTTTTGTAGTTTCTATACTATTAACTAACTCACCAAATGTTAATGGTTTATATGTTGTGTTTTGTTGCAACAATTTGATTTTACCATTCAATGTAACTTCATCTTGAGCATCAACATTAAATCCAATAATACTTGTATCAAATGTTGCTGTGATAGATGTATCATTTATATCAAGTTCATATGAAGTTGGTGATTGGTATTGACCGTTTATGTAGATTTTAATAGTATCTGCTTCTGATAATGAATCTAACCCCGAAGGTGGTGTTATATATTTTATATTTTCAAATATAATTTGATTATCCAACGTATATGTTCCAATTACTGTCCCATTTAATGTTATATAATCGTATATTAATTTATTTCCTGTGTAATCATCTGTTTTAACTTTCTTTTCTTCACCAATTATATTTGTATCAACCTGAATTGCTTTTGGTGATATTGATTTTTTAATTGTACTATCTCCATCAAATTTTTCAGGAAGTAAATATGCTTTTACTACCATTGTAAATGTAGTTCTAATAATTCTTTCACCACCATCTACCATATCTTGTGATGTTTCAAAGTTATCAATTTTTGTATTAAATTTAAACTTTGCTTTATCTCCCCAATATTCATCCGATGCATATTGGAAAGCCTCAACTATGGTATTCATATGTTCTGTGTAGTTTGTCCAAACCATAACCTGATATGTAACATCAACATAATCTGGCATTGTTATATTATAAACTTCTTTCTTTGGTCTAAAATTATTTAGAATAGAAAATTTATCGTATGCATTTTTTTTACTCCAAATAGCCTGTGATGTATATGATAAATGTCTATTTAACATTTGCATTGATTCGTTTCTAGCGACAGTATTTCTTTTAAACATTATCATTGGGATTTGTATTTTCCCTCTACTATCTCTAAATACTCCATCTATTTGTGCACCTTTCCATCTTTCAGCGTTACCATATATTAAAGGGACATTTAATTTTTGTCCACTTTCTTCTAATTGAGGTATAACAACATCTTGCATATATTGGGAAATAGCAAAATCAACATCATAAAGAGTTATACTTCTTTTTGTAAAGACTTCTTCTCTTTTGATTTCGTTTGCTCTGTTTCCTGTATTTTTAAGTGGATTAACTGCCATTTTATTTTATTCTTTCTTCTATGTTTAAAGATGATTTTCTAGTTAAGAATGTTCCAGCTACAATAGATAAACTATTAGCCGGCTGACCTGCTATGAATTGATTTTCATTTACATTATTAACTTCATAATATCCATTATTATATCCTATATAATCACCAACTTCTAAATAAATTCCCGAATCTATTAATTCTTGTTTTACAAATGAGAATTTAACAACCTGTGTTGCATCTGGTCCAAATCCTTCATATGTTGTTGTTATTTCACCATACTCAACTCTGGCATATAATTCAACAGGTCTAAAATATGTTTTGCCCAATGATTCTCCATACAAATTAGTTTTAGATTCATATGGGTTTACCTTATAAAAATTAACTAATTGTTGTACAGCTTGTTTTGTTAGCTCTCCACCTATACTTAAAAATATAGATATGTCTCTAGGTCCTACTATACCTCCTGTTGGATTTGCGCAAGTGTTACTCATATTATCCTATATAAAATGGTAATGGTACTTTATTCAACATCTTCTGAACTTGTTCAGCTTCTGCTGCTTTATATTCCATTTGTTTTGGTTTACTTAATTCTTCTAATGTTTGTCTTAATTGTTGGAACAATACTTCTTTATCTTGCAATGCTTCTGCTCTTAATGCTGCTCCATCTAATGAAATACTTTCTCCTCCTGGAATTGGAATTGTAGCATATTTTTCTCTAACTGCTCCTAATAATTCTTTTGCTAATGCTAAAGTAAATCTCCAAATCCATTGTTTACCAACTGAATTAATTGTACTATATTTCATAAAATCATAACCAATGTTAGAATAATCTCCAATAACATTACTAATACCGGTTGAATTATCTCCCATAATTTTTATGTTCCCATCATTACCACCTTCATATCTATCTTCTTCTAATGTATATTGAATCCATACTTTATGAATATTTGATGTTGTAGTTGGTATCGGAAATACTTTTAAAGTATTATCCATTAAATGAAATGAATATGCACTTCTACGAACTTGGTCATTAAATTCAATAGCTTGCATTCTTAACATATCTTCGAATAATGGCATTAATACGAATTGTGATGATGGTGAGAATGAACTAAATCCAAACTCATCTATTAAGTTAAGTGTACCCATTGCAGATATTGCATATGGGTCAAAGAAACGAGATACCGCAGGTGTTCCATCATGGAATACTTTACGAACTTCTATTTTCTTTCCACTATGAGATGATGATTCTAATAATTGTTTTAAATCATATGTTTGTTGACCTGCTTGTAAATCAATACTTGCACTATGTAATTCTAAATTACCTCCTACCAATGCCTCCGAACCATATTGTTCAGAAATTATTATTGTTTGGTTTAAGTTTGAACCTTCTACAAATTTACCATTCAAATCCAATGATGACGTAGAATCTACTTTTTCATATGTTCTTTCGTTTCCAAATAAATTATATAAATTGTTACGAATATTGAATTGATTAACTTGAGCAGAGTACTCAGTCACTGCTTCTTCGAAGCAAGTATAAATTTGGTCATCACATAATTCAATATCAATTGATGGCCATCCTAATCTGTGTGCTACATATTTAGCAACTAAAGGTCCATCGTGTTGGAAATGTGTATCGGTATCATATAAACCAAATGGAGTAGAACCGGAAATTACACCTGGTAAACCATCGTATTTATTTGCTAAACCACCACTTACGTTATTATTACAAGACATCTATATAAAGTTTGATTTTATATAAATATCTTAAATATATAGAAATACAAAATATGCTCTATCCTATTTGTGTAAGTGTTGCAATAACGGATGGAATTGCCGGTCTTGTTGGATTAATTGATGATCCCGATGCGTGCAATTGACCAGTTGAATCATTACAACTCCATTTTATTTCAACATAATCATTTGCAGCTATGGGTAACATCCAGTTCCATGCAGCAACACTTCTACCCAATTGTCCTGATGATTTATTTACATCAATTTGTGTGTTTGTATTTGCAACATTGCTTCCTGTATACGATAGCCAAATATCAAATGTAATATTTGTATTTGCAGTATTTCCTAATTGTGCTGAGAATTGTAAATTATAGATACCAGTATTCGATGGTGTTATTCTACTACCACTTACAATCGTAACATTATGTGCAAAATCAATTGTATTTATTTTCATTGAATATGCAGTATTTGAGCTTCCACTTTGGATAGTAGTATCACTAAACTGTCCGTAATTGAATAATTTATTTCCTGCTAAATAAAACTCCGAACCACTTGCTACATTTATATTTCCTTTAACATCCAATGAACCAGTGATTACTTGTGAACCACTTGTAAATATTGAACCTGTCATTGTAATAGTGTGATTACGGAAATTAGTAGAACCACTTACATCCAATGTTCCACTCATTATGGTATTTCCAGTTAATGTATTATTACCAATTTGTGTAGTAGAACCACTTACTAAAAGTGAACCTGTAATGGTTTGCTCTCCTATAAATGTATTAGATGATGTTAATGCAAATTGATTTACATTGAAATAACCAAACTCATCATCAGGCTGGCGTGCCATTACCCACGATTCTTCTCTTCTACCATCATCTATACTATGAGTGTATAAATCGTAAGCTCTAAATTTTATTCGATATCCACCAGGAACTGTCCATTTCATATACTATAAGTATAAGCATAAAAAAAAGGAGAATATTTCTACTCTCCTTTTTATAATATTTTATTTTATTATGATAATCTAACCTTAACCGCACCTTGTGAGTGGTATAAACCACCAACAGGAATACCTGCTGCAGATGCAGATGCATCGTTCCAACCACCATTTGAACCAGTGATGTAGTTGAATGTTGTATTGTTTAATTTAGTTGCAACTGCACCACTAACTGATGCCAATGCTGCATCTGTTGCCAATCCGTTGCCATCTAATGTTGTTTGTAATTGTGATGCTGGAACATATCCAAATTCACCATCAGCTCTTTTTGCCATTAATTCTGTACCCGATACACTATCGAATGTAGGTAATTCGTACGCTTTAAATACTACGTTTGCCATAATTTATACTCTTTTTGTTTGAATATAAATATAAAAAAATAGGGGAAATCTTTCGAAATCCCCTATCTTTATTATTATTTACTAAATTAGATTCTGTCTAAATCAGCAATTTTAATTTTACCATAGAATTCTGGTCTTACCATCTTCTTAGCGTATCTTGTCATAACACCACGTCTTGGAGTGAAGTTATCTGGATCGTATACTAATGGAGTTAATACCAATGGTACATATGGAGCATATACAGCACCTGTTTCTAAGAAGTTGTTACCTTTGTAACCTAATAACATTACGTTTTCAGTCATATAAGGGTTCTTGTAGACAGTGTATCTGTTAGCAATGTTACCAACTGAAGTCACACCTGCAGAGAACTGCTTAGCGTCTTTATCAGCTGATACTGCGAATCCTGGAATAGATTCTAAAATAGTACAAACATCTGGAGATGCAACGATGAAGTTAGCACCACCTCTTAATGTTAATTGATGAATCTTGTTAGAAACTTTGTTGATTTTCACACCTAAAGTTTGGAACCAAGAGTTCTTTTGGTATGCAGAAGCTGCTGCTGCGTTTGAATCAATTTCAAATGCGTCAGTACCTTGATTATACTCATATCCAACTCTAGCTGACCAGTACTCAGTTGTTAAAGCGTTAGCTTGTAACATTTCTAAGATTTCTAAGTCAATCTCTAAAGAGATGTATTCAGATAACATAGAAGTTAATTCAGCTTCAGCGTCAATTGAGTGGTAAGCGTTTAAGTCTTGAGCTAATTCAGGAGTCCATACTGCTTTCAACTTACGAGTTTTAGCAACGATAGCCTCTGATTTTAATTCAAGGTCGATTGTTGGGATATCTAATGCATCACCATCATTTACATCATTAAATCTAGTTCCTTGCTCTTCGAAGTCACCTCTGTTGTAAGCTGTTGGTTGCTTAGAGTAAGCTAATACTACTGAACCAGTCCAACCTGCAGTTGAAGGTACGATGAAAGTGATGTTAGAACCATTAACTTTTGTAAATTGTGGGAAGTAACCACCATTGATTGGTGCACCTGTGATTTGGAAAGTTCTTACTGCATTTAAATCTGCATCAGATGGAGCTCCGATAGTAATCTTCTTATAAGTACCAGCGATTAAACTAGAACTGAAGTTTGCATCGAAATCTAAATCAGATAAATCTACTGAAGAAGTTGTCCATAAACCACCTGCAGATGCTGATGTAGTGTCATTGAATGTATATCCAAATCTACCAGCACCATATAAACCACCTTGAGCAGTTTGAGTTGAACCTAATTTGTCACCCGCTGGAGATAAAGAATCTTTACCTGCTAAACCACCACTACCGAATAATGATGAGTTTTGGAATGAAGGTCTACCTGGTTGGTTAGAACCATATTTGAAGTCCATATAGAATATAAGACCTGAAGGTAAGTTCATTGGTTGAACTGAAACGAATTCCTTCGCTGCAATTTCACCGAAGATACGTCTTACAAGTGGTAAAGCCACCCCAGACCATTCTTCGTTACCAGCTGTTGTTGAAGTATAGTTTGCTTCATCCAACAATTGCTTTGCTTGGTTTTCTAAAAGTACAGCCATACCCGCTTTTTCTGTTGGGGCTGCGATACCTTCTAAAAGGCCAGTTTTTTCCCACTTGCTTCTCAAACCTCTTGTTTGCTCAAGCATTACTGATTGTGGGTTTTTGCCTTCCATTAATTTTGATAAATCGAATTGTGCCATTTTATTTAATTGTTTAATGGTTGTTATTTAATAATACCAGCTAATTGTTTAAATCTGTCTGCAAATGCTTCTGATTTACTTTCACTGATAATTTGTTTTGATGGAGCAGTACTCTTTTGTGCTTTAGATGCAATACCTTCGGTAATGTTCTTTTTAGCTTGAGTATTTCCACCAAATTTCATTGATTCTGCTAAAGTTGAATAAACCAATTTAACTTCTCTAACATTTGAAGTTCTATCTAATGTATCAATTACTTTAGATTTTTGCTCATTTGTCATGTTAAATGCTCTAAACAATTTGTTAGCGAATAACAATTTTGCGTTTAAAAGATTTACTTCGTTGATTGTGCTTTTTAATTGCTTAATCACTCCGTAAGCTTCTTCTAAATCTGATGATAAAGCATCTACTTGAGATTTTTCTTCTTCACCAGCTTTTTCAGCAGCTTCTTCATCTTCTAATTCTTTGATGATTTCTTCGATGTCAATAACGTCATCTGCATTCTCTTCTTCTGACATGTCAGCTTCAGGTTTTTCAGTTGGTTCGTCCATTTCTTCTGCTTCTTCTACTGCAGTATCATCTGCTGTATCATCTGCTTCTTCACCTTTAGATAATTCATCTTCTAATTCTTTGATGATTTCATCTAAATCTAAATCATCATCATCACTGTCATCATCTGAATCTTCTTCAGAATCCATGTCCATTGATGGTTCTTCTTCTTCCATAAGGCTGTCTACTTCTGTATATTCCTCATCTTCTTTACCTACTTCTGATGATTGATTATCAGTGTCAGATAAACCTAATTGTAAAGTGTCAGCATCATCTGTGTAAGATGGTTGTTTACCATCAGTACCAGAACCTGCTCCTGCTTTACCAATTCCAGATGAAGTCAATGTTTCATAAACACCTTCTGGTTTTTCTTCGTCCTTTTCAGCTTCCATTTCTTCACCTTCTTTTACATCTTCCATATCTTCTTCATTATCTTGCATTTCTGCTTGTAATTTTTTAGATAACATAGATGACAAACGAGGAGCGAATGCTTCAGCCAATTGGATTTTAGCGTTTGCTAATGCAGTTTCTCTTACAGCTTTTGCATCGGCGATTGCTTCTTTCAATAATTTTGAATTTGCCATGGTAATTTGTCCTTGGTCTTCTGAAGTCATTAGTATAAAGGGAACTTCAATGCGGTTAAGTTAGTCTTTCGGTGATTTTATATAAAGATAAAATATTCATCAACCAACCAATAAAAAAATAATCCTATTGTGAGGATTTATGAATATACATATATAAAAGTTTAAAAAAAATTAAACTTTTTTGTATTTTGTGGGAATATTTTTATCTTTTTTGAAATTTAGAGTAGATTTTATTTCTTTTAGATTGCTTCTAACCGCTTTTTCTAACTCTAATCTTTTTCTAACAGATGGTTTGGTGTACTCTTTTCTATCTCTTAATTGCTCAACGGCTTTGGAATCTTGCCATTTTCTTTTAAGTTTTTTTAAAGCCTTATCTATGTTACCATCTCTAACGTCAACAATCAACATATATTAATGTTTGTGATGTCCACCACATCCACAATCGTGATTTGTGTTACATCCACAATTGTTTTCTTTAATTTCATTTTTAGGTACACAATTTGGAACTTCTTTACCATTCTTCATCTTCATACCAATTTGTTGGTAACCATCCCAACAAGGACCTGCTTCATTAACAGAAGTGGTTTTATATTTTTCAGCTAAACCTTTTAATCTTAATTTGGATTCTTTTACTTTTTTAATAGCAGTTGAAACTCTTTCTTTCTTTAATTTTAAATCTTCGTTAGCTGATTTTAATCTTTCTTTATGCATTTGAACGTGCATTGTAGCATTTTTAATTCTACCTGCTTGCTCATTTTTTTGTATCTTTAATTTTTCAGCAATACTTTTAAGTTTGAATTTTTGTTCTTTAACTTTTTCAATTGCCGTATTTAATCTATACCCTTTATCGTTGTTTGAATCTTTATCTGCTAATTCTTTTTCAGCTGCAATTTTTTCTTCATCTGGTAAATCAGCAATTTCAAAGTATCTACTTAAAATATGACCCATATCATCATATAAAGCTGACATTCTATCTTCGAAAACTTTTGATTCAGATGCTACTTTTCTAAATTCTTCTGAAATCTTGCCCAATGCATCCATATTCTTTTTAACAGTCATACTATCAAACCAATCTTCTGCTTCATTTACTGAAAACATTCTTGCAGCATTTGCAATACCACCTAAATTTTCTGCAATATCAGAAAGGTCTTGTTCTCTTTTAAGTTGTTTGCCGTATTGGTTGAAAGTAGATATGATTTCCAAAAAGTTTTTACGCATTGTATCTTTTGGATTTGGACTTTCGTTTTCTTTTATAATATTATTCAACTTTATCATACTAATAAGTATTATTATTTTACATTACATGCATCTTTAAATCTAGTCTCATCGAATCTAGAATTATCTTTTGTAAATAATGTAGTAAATTTATCACATAATTCTCCTCTTAATGAAGAACTACCTACACTCTTTATTATTTTAGCTACTTCCTCATAATGTTGACGAGAAAATGCAGCTTCTGTTACTATTTCTTTTGTTTCTTCTACTCTTACTTTAGATGTAATTCCTAATGGTTTTGGTGTTACCATTGTGGTAATCATTCCTCCTAACTTTATCATATTATTGTAAATTTACTAATTTATATTTTGTTTGATACAATAGTGTTACGACAGTATCTATATCGTTTTGTAACCAACTCATTTGTAATTTATCTTCTTTTCTTAATTTTGCTACTGCTGAAATTAATTTATCAAAATATGAAATTACATTTTTAATATCATTGTTTGTATCTAATCCACTTACTGATTGTAATTTGATTAAACCATATTGTCCTTGATATGCTTCTACTAAACCATCTACCATACCACCAATTGCATCATAATATGCGCCTAATGCTATGTGTGCTGCATATGCCCCAGCTCCTTTTTGTCCTAAATGGAATGAATGAACCTGTGTTCTACTATGTAATAATAATGATGCTAATTGTTCCATTTATTTATTAGTTTAATTCTTCTATAATGTTTCTCATTAAATCATGTGCTCTACAATATTTACCACATTCATCAACGATGGTTTTGTTTACTCCCTCATTTACAGGTGATAAAAATGCACCATGAGTAGATGGGTTTGAAACAAAATCCCAACCAATCAATTCAAAATCTTCTTGAACTACAACTTTGTTTTCTCCGATAGGTTTTACTGAACCTAATCCTCTACTACTAATACCTAAACGAATATTATGCTTAAATAATTCTTTAAGAATATTTCCCGCTGGTGTAGATAATACTTCTACTGTCCCAACCAAATCTTTACCATCCCAATGCATATCTCTTACATTGTGTGATACATTCTTTAAGTTAATAACTGCAGAATCTGGATGGTCTAATTCACCCAAAGCTCTACGTTCATTAATTAATGTTTCGTATTTTTTAGCTTCTCTTTGTAATATTTGATATGGATATACTCTGCCATTTTGATTTTCAGCATCTGCTCTTTGCAATACACCTTTAACCAAAAAAGAACCATCCTTTTCTTCAACCACTCCTTCAAATAGTCTATGTTCTATGATTAAATTCTTACTCATTTATTATTTCTTTTTACCTTCGTTTTTTGCTCTCAATTTAGCCAAATCATCACCACCTATTTTACCATCACCATCAACATCTAATTTATGTTGGTTACCAACTAACCCCTCTACCTTTGCTTTATAGATGGTATCAACTGTCGTAAAGAACTTCTTCTTTTCTTCATCTGATTGCAAGTCTGCAGGAGAGTTGATTCCAAATTTAGCCATTACTTTGTTAAATACTTTTTGGTAATCTTCTTCTTCTTTCATTACCTCTTTTACTATTCCTTTAAGAGCTTCTCTTGTTAATTTAGCCATTGTATGTTAGTTTATATCTTTTTTAAAATTAATGCTCCACCTTTTAATGTTGATTTTGCATTTATATCTTCAAACCCATATGCTTTAAATATAGGTCTTCCCAAATTTCTCATTCTCACCGCTTCCTTTACATCTTTAAACAAAATAGCATATCCACCATTTTGTAATGATTTTATTTCATCGTAAGTTTGTAATCCGTATTTTTGTATTAAGGATTCCATATCTTTACGAAATTGCTTTGGGTCTTGTTGTAATTCATTTACATAATTACCCAATCTTCCCAATCTCTCCTTTATCTTATAAATATGACTATTTGTACGTTTCCAAAAAGATTCATTAGATAAATTATTCTCATGCTTCAACATACCATACCATTTCATAAACTTTTCAATTTCATCTATTTGTTTACGAACTTCTCTGATACCCAGTCCTATCTTTTGTTTTGGAGAATATTCTGCATTGTTTCTCATTTCTAACCAACGATTTTCAGAAACAATTTGACCATGTGCCAAATCTGCTAATTTCTTATCTTGCTTTTTCTTTTGTTTCTTACCATTTGAAAATGAAAATGGAGTTTGATAAATGTCAAAAGCAGCTGTGGTATTACCCGCTGCTGCTCCATCTTCTTCGGTAGCTAATGTTTTAATTAACTCCGATAATTTTTTTAGGTATTTACTTTCCAGTTGCATTTAATAATTCCTTTTTTAATTCATAAGAAATCATTATAGCTGAAATGTGATTATCTTTGATTTTTTTAGTTTCTCCAATTTTCTTTAACTGATTTATAGTTTCGGTTAATTTAATTTTGGTTACTTTATCATTGATTTTTTTAGAAATCGCTACAAAATCATTCTTTAATTCTGTTACTTTTGTTTGTATGTTTTCAGAAAGAGAATCTTCGTTTGTATATGAGTTTATGTATGTTTGTAGTAAACTCTTTTGACTTTCATCTAAAGTTTTGTATTTTTTGTTGAATGAGTCAACTAATATTTTATAGCTTAAATCCCTTATATCTTTATCTTCCTTTTTGAAAGATTCATATATTTTTTCTTCTATGTTTTTAGAATTAGAAGTTTTAGCCGTTATATGCTCTATGATTGTTATTTTTGTATTTAAAAAATCTTTAGGGTCATACACCGATTCTTTTTGTGCATTATATTCAAATATTTTGTATATAGATGCTAATATTTTATAATTAGGAATTTGAGTGTTTAAGAAACTATCCAAATTATAACTTTCTTTAATTTCTTTAATTAACTCATACTTCTCTCTTAAAATTTTCTTTTCATTTAATTTAGAACGAGTTTCTAAAATAGCGGTGATAAATTTTTCAGCTCTATTTTCTACTCCGTATTTTTCATTAACTAAAAAATGATATAGCTTCAATTCATTATGCAATTCTGTTTTTGAATTGAAATATTTTTTTAACAAATTTTCAGCAATAGATTTTGGTCTTCCGTTTAAAATATCAGACGTCACTTGTCTTACTAATAGTTCAAATATAAAGCCTGTGTTTCTAAACTTCGAGTGTTTTATTGATTTCATAATGTTATTTTCCTAATATATAAATATACAGATTTAAATTTCGAATAAGTTTTCTTCATCCATCATATTTTTTCCTTCGTGGATTATCTTCTTTGGATTGAATTTTTCTTTCAATTGTTTCATAAATGATTTACGAAAATCGGATTCAAACATATTTTGGTTTTCTTTGTTACCCAATGGGTCTCTACCAAATTTTGAATCATCCTTTTGGTAACGATTTGCCGATTTTGGTCTACCTGCTTTATTAGCTTCCTCTACTCCTAAATCTTGTTCTAAACTTTTAATTTGTTGTTCTGCATCTACACCATCATCCTGTTGGTTATCATCTTCTCCTTTAAATTTACCCAATTCACCATTAACATCTGTTTTTTGTTGGTCTGCTTCTGCTTTAGGGTCTTGTCCTGCTGTTTCAATTTGTGTTAAGCGGAATCTTTCTTTCGCATCTTTAACTAACATTTGTCTCATTTCCTCTGATTCCTCATCTGTGAAATGGAAAACATTTTTGTATATCCACTCAACTGGAACTATTTTGTTATCTTGCATATCTCTCGCCAAATTAACTTTGTTTGACCATAAGTTAATTTTTTCTTGCTCAGCAATTGTTGATGGGTTTGTTAATTCCAATTCGAAATTTACTAATCTCTCATCTGTAATCCCTTGTGCATATAGGTGAGTCATACCAATTTTGTATAATTCACTAATTATAATTTTTTGTAATCTATCAATAGTTCTTGCAAAACGAACATCTTCTGCTGCTAATGTAGCTTTACCACTAACGTTTTCTTCATATCCTAAAAATGCTTTTGGAACTTTTAAAGCAGCCATAAACTTATTTTTAAGATAATTGATATCATCAATTGCGGTATATTCTAAACCATCCAATGTTTCAACATCAGTACCACTATCACTACCTCTTACCGGGAAGTAATAGTCTTCCATAATGTTTTGAATATTGAATTTTAAGTTATAATCACCTGTGTTCTCATTGATATATGGTTGCTTTTTAGATTGAGCAATAATTCTCTTCATATAGTTCTCAACTTCATGTGGAGGAATATTACCAATATCAATTTTGAATTTTCTTTTCGCAGGAGCTCTCGTAATACGATGGATTAACATCGCATCTTCCATAAGTGTTAATTGTTTCCAAACTCTTCTTGCTCCTTCTAATATTGATTTACCATAAGGTAACCAGTTAGTATCTGCTAAATGACGGAAATGGGCAATCTCATAGTTATCATATTCAACTTTCTGTCCTGCTGAATACGTTGAACGGACAGTAATTGGTGTTTGGATAAACTTTACTTTTTGTAAATGGTCTTTATCATATTCCTCAACTCTATTCATTTCATAAACCGAAACGGGTTGTACTGATACTATTCCCAATTCAGGTGCTATTTCTAATACTAAAAAGAAATCTCCATATTTACAAAGATTTCTAATCCAAGGCCATAAATTAAAATCAACATTTAAAATATCATAAAATAAATTTTCTAATATTTCTTTTATTTGTTCATCCGATGAGTTAATTGCTAATACTTTTCCGTACTCATTTCTTGTTGTACATTCATCTGCATAGATATCCAACACCGATGCTATAATCGGGTCATTATCCATTGCATCATAATCTCTAAAAAGTTCTTGTCTAATTTGTTGATAGGCAATATAATTCTCATAGTTGTATTGTGTAGATGAGGTGGTCATTCTTAAGAATCTATCTCTCAAGTTTGTTGATACCGCCTGTGTTTCATCATAATCAACTACCTTAATCTTTTTACCACCGACATTACGAATAATTACCTGTCCGGTGAAAAGTTTTTTTAGCCTACCAAATATTGTTGTATCTGCCATTTAATTTTATTTTGTTAAATATACTTAATTATTTTGTTACTACAAAATTTTTTGGTATATTATTGAAGTACATATACTGAACCGGTCGTTACGTTTAACACCGATGCATAACATGGGAATACTTCTTTACCCGCTAAAACATTTAATGGAATAGTTCCACCACCTTCTAAAGTTAATGTACCTTGTGATGAAGAAGAAACAAATATTCCCCAATGTTTAGGAGCATCATCTATTAGATAATACGGAGATTCTGCCGATGTAATTGCTGTACTTTTATACGCTCTGTAATTTGTCATTTTATTTTTATTTTATTCGTTCTATAATATATAAATATAAAGTTATCTGCGAATTGAGGACCTATCTATCAACCAAGTTAAATCTTCATCCTCAGCTTGCCCATTTACTTTCATTTTATAGGGGTTTTCTCTAAAGTCAGTTGATGAGTAGAACATTTCATAAGAGGTCTGTGTTATTGCTCCTAATGATGTTCTTGTTAAATCCATACCTTCTTGTCTTAAACGAAGTGCAGTATCTCTAATCCACAACCCAATACCTAATGCAAATATAAGGTCATCGTTGTAACCTCTCATTGCTTCTGCTCTACTAGCTGGTCCCCATATGAATACAAAAAATTCATCCATTATTCTTTTACTCTTTAATACAACTGAATTTTCTTTCATATAGTTATCAATTTTAGATACTATTAATGGTCTTGTTTTTGATGATATACCAAAACCTGGTGTCATATTTTTTTCTTTACGATACCATTTGTTTGTCCATTGTGTATCTATATCAACATATTTTATATCATCATTTGAATAAAATAAATTTCTATATTCTCTATCTAATACTTGTTGTATGGTTGCCCATCCAATATTTGCATTATCTATAATAAGTAATGCATCATTATATTCTGTTGCTGCGTTTACTAAAAAGTTTCCAAATTCTTTTGGGTCCAACTTTCCTTTATATTCGGCAACTTGCTCACAATTTTCTAATTCTATTATATGAAATGCAGAATAATCTGCACCATCTCCTCTAGCTACGTCCGCACATAATAAATAACTTTTAGTATAATCTGGTCTTTTCCATATCCAAAAATTACCATCAAATCCTTTTCTTTCAATTGGTTCTTCTACTCTATCTAAATACTTTACTAAAATTTCAGAATCAATGACAGTATCACCTGTTGATATAAAGTCACAATCACATTCCTGTGCTGCTCCTTTTTTACCTAATTGTATTTCTTGTTCTTCTCTCCAACTTTGGTCTCTATCAGGATGTACTGTCCAATGGAGTTTAATAGGATTGAATAGATTTGTTTTATTTTCTGCACCAACCCATACCTGATGGAACCAGTTACCCACACCATTTGGAGTAGAAAGTGCAATACAACTACCACCCGTTGAAAGGGTAGATTGTGCAGATGTCCATATTTCTTCAATGTAATCAATGAACGCTGCCTCATCAAATACAAGTAATGATAAGGCTTCCGAACGACCTGCATCTGGTTTTGATGAAATTGCTTTAATTTGAGAACCATTTGTAAAACGAAGTGAAAGTTTGTTATCTTCCTGTTCCGTTACCTTTAACCAGGATGGGAGAAACTCATTCATAACTCTAACTTTAAGTACCAAGTTTTTTGCAACCTCTTGTTTAGTTGCAATTACAAGTACGTTAAAATCATTATTAAAAATCATTTTCCAAAGTGAAAATCCCGCCACCAAAGTAGAGATACCTAGCTGACGAGATTTAAGAACAACATTAAATCTGTTGTCTTTAAAATCAGATAATACATCCTCCTGAAATGAATAAAGGTCAAATGGAATTTTACCTTTAATTGGATGCTGAATCTTACAATATTTTCTCATAAAGTAAATAGGGTCAACGGCACACTTACCATATTCTTCCCTAATTACTTCTTTAAGAGATTTAGCCATAATTATTTTTTCAATTTAATCTTCCAATATACACCACCTCCGATGTATGGAGAAAGACTTCCATTAGTACCATCTGTTACTCTATTTGCAACACCTACACCAAGTTGATAGATTTTATCTTTTTTAGTTTTTACAATAACACCTGCACCTATATTTGAAACAACATCTGTTTTGTTAAAACCACCATTGAAACCATAGTATACTTGTGTTTTTGGTAATTCTTTAACAATAAGAGTTTCCTTAATAGTTCTTTCTTTTACTTTGGAATCAAACGTTCTACCTAATATTTTGTTTTGTGAAATTGTATCAATTACAACAACTGTCCCTAATGAATCAGGTAATACTAATACATCTTTGTATAATACTTTTGAATAGTAATCTTTTAATAATGCTGCAGTATCAATAACCGCAGGAATTACCACTTGCTTTTCTACAATTGTTTCGTGATAGATATCTTCACCTTTTTTAGTTACTACTTTTGTTTTAACAACTTCAAACGTATCTATATCATGCTTAATAACTTCATATTTCTTTCCTTCAATACGAATTGTTCTACCAGGCATCTTTCCACCTGGATTAAAATACTCTAATAAAATGATTGCAATCAAAACTGCTATTGCAATATTCTTAATGTTCAATAGTTTTTTCATAATAATTGTTTTCTATAAATAGAGGAACATATAATTCTTTTATACTTTCCCAACTTTCGTCTCTAACTTTTCTTAAATTACTCAATAATTCTCCCAAATTTTCTATATCAGAAAGTATAGATTTCTTTAGTTCTTCAAGGTTACCATTAAAATTCCATTTTTCAAACGTACCATCTTCGTTTACAATTTCGGTAGTTTGTTTTGCATCTCTATATGCTTGCTCTAATTTAGCTTGCACTTCATTAAAATATCCAATTTCATTTGATGCTATTTTCCATTTCTCATAATCATCCCACTTACCTTTTAACATTATAAGAGATTCTCTTTTTGTTAAACAATTTATACAAAAACCATTTCTTCTTACCATCATTAAATCTTTTGATGATAACTTTATGGTATTGCAATCATTTGCTTTGCATGTTGATAATGAATCTATGTATTGACGAATGTCATCGTATTTGGAAACTGATATTTTAAAACCTTCTTTTTGTTCCCATTCCTTTCCATCACTATCGGTCCATCTTTCACCAACTTCTCTTTTGATTTGAGGTTCACTTTCAGGTGTCCAACCGAAAGTATCTTTTGTATTCGATGCTCTACCATAGACAGTATCTATGATTTTTTGTCTTGACTTATGGATGTGTTTATTCTTTTCGTCAAACGATTTTCTTTTTGCCATATAACTAATTTATATTTGTATATATAAATATACAAATTATCTTCCAAACTTAAAAATTCCTAGTATCTGATTTAATGGTGCGAATGTACCTGTTAATTTGTAAGTGTTTCCGTTGTAGAAAAATACCAATCCTTCGTTTGGAACTAACTTATCAAATCC
>JACCDP010870888.1_pt1 | contig 17446 bp, 16 predicted proteins | sample 7445841 | NCBI WGS metagenome assembly JACCDP01 (sample SAMN15323441, study PRJNA562643) | freshwater metagenome | isolation source: river surface water | place: USA:Blue River Watershed | collected 2017-08-17 | reverse complement strand
GGGATACCTAACCTCCTATGTTAGCGAACGGTCATATAATGGATCCACACCCGCTTTTGATTTTAGTACGTCCACCTGATTTTTATTCACCACTTCTATGGTTCTGACACCCACCGAATATTTACCTCGAGGTGCTAATTCAGGGGCGCTGGGTAGGGCGTCGCCCACGATAAAATTGGGCGAGGGCAATTGAGCTAATAATTCTATTGCAAAACCAATACATAGGTGAATAATAATCAAACACAGTAGTTTTCTCATGTTAGCAGCTGAAAGGAATTTGGTTAAAATATAAAAATCGAGGAAGGTAAAGACCTTCCTCGACAAATTAAAAAACAAAAAGAGTATGGATTAGATGGTGCAACTCATATCCGCTCCACAGCATTGAGGTGATTTGATTTTACCTTCGCAAGAGCGGCAAATAGAAATTTGAACTTGATTTCCATCTGGTAACGTCAACATATCGTTTTCTAAAGGTTGATCACATTTTGCACAAGAGGCATTTACTGCCATTCCACAAGATTTACATTCGTACGTAGCCATAGTATATTTAATTAATAATTATTGACAAGGATAAGCCTAATTTGATAAAGGCAAAATCTATTTTTTTAAAATTAGTAAATATTTTATTTAAAAAATACTCCTCATTTTAAATAATCAATAAACTTTTAAAATAAGTAATAGCTTCGAGATTTAATTTTTCAAATAACATAAAACGTCTATTTATTAGTGATTTATAAATGTATACATTAAATGGTTTGGTGTATTTTGACATTAAAACTTCCTCGACTTATTAACTGACAATAGCTTTAAAATCTTTTGACTTTACCGTTTGGCTTTGAACATCCTAATTGGCACATAAGAGATCCTTTAACCGGAGCGATAAATCCGATCTTTGCTCAATTTTCAAGTTGAAAATCTAGTTGGAAATAAGTAGGTAAAGGTCAAAAAATAAAAAAGTAAAGTAAAAAAGTGAGTGTTCGTTGCTTATGTGTTTAGGTTTTAATCTCTCGATTGAAATTTTTACAGAATTGACACAATCAGATATTACTTCATATTGGCCAATTGATGAATTGTATTTTGAACAAGTCCATTAATCGATTTTCCATTCTGACCCACGAGTTGATATTTTATTTCCATCCCCCAAGTTGGCTTAATCGCAGGAATAGTTAAAAATATCGATTTCATATCAGGCCCTATTTCTGCTTTTTCCACCTGGATAATTTTTTCATTATGGCGCTTAGATCCATATTTTCTTGATCTCAACAAATCCCAAATCTTAACTTGATAATTAGTCAGGTTAGAAACACTCAGAGAACTTAGTGGGTTTGCAAAAACCAATTGAATCCCCTTGTTGGTTGCATGAATTTCCAAGGGTACATTGACAGGTTTATTGGTCGGTTTTATCCGATACAATCCACCCAATTGAGATTGTGTGGAGCCCCAGGCCGACAAACCACACAGGTACAATTGGCCATCTTGCGAATTAAATCTTCCCCGCATAATTCCCGTAGAGAATCTTGGCATAGGTAATTCCACAATTCCCCCTTGCAACTGTCCATTTACTTTTTCAAATGGGATTACAAAAACCTTTCCATATCCATATGAAAAATTCAATAGCTTCCCATTTAAAGGTCCCCAAGCGGGGCTATCGACCCATAATAATTCTGATGGAGATTGATCCAATTCTCTATCCACCCAAACAAGCGGTTGCTCCATACTCGCATTCGAACTATCTGGATGCGCATGGTAGCTGAACATATTGCCATAAAATCCACCTTTATTGACCCAGTTGATACGGTTCATCGGATTCCAATGTCCCTCTTGGTCTGTGACAATAAAACTGCCATCTGGATTTATACAAACCCCATTGGCCGCCCTAAAGCCCGTAGCCGTAATCTCCGTTTGCTTCCCGTCTTTGCTCACTTTAATTAAAGTCCCATGTTGGGGTACTAATGCCTCCCTAGCATGCCGAGCACTTTTGGCATAATAGAAGTTTCCTTCCTTATCCGTCTGCAGACCCATCGCGAATTCATGAAAATGGTCGGTTACTTGGTGGTCATTGTTAAAACTCTCATAAAAATCAGTTTCCCCATCCCCATTAAAATCATTTAACCTAACGAGTTGGTCCCGGCAAGTCACGTAAATTACCTCATCAATGACTTTAATTCCCAAAGGTTGGAATAAGCCAGAAGCAATACGTTGCCATACGAGTTTACCCGTGTTATTGGTAAATCCCTCCACTTTCCATATGTCACCGTCGGCGGCACAAACCACTCCCTTATTTTTATCTTGAAAAAAATCAATCCCACTTAATCTTAATTGATTGCGCCAAATAGGATTAAAAGGCGGATTCAAAACATCTATTTGGAAAGCCCCCTCATCCGTTCCAGCAATAATATCGGTCGTGATTTTTTCTGGATATCGAGTCTTGCCTCCTCGAGTGAATCCTTCTAATGAAAGGGGCTCTGGGCTTACTTGAGCCCAAGAAACAAGGCCATTCACGGAAGCCTTAGCCAAAAATAATTTAACTTTTACATCTGCCTGAGCAGAGACTTTCATCACAATAAAACCATCCTCTTCGGCTAAAACTGCTCCAGTTCCTTTTATGGCAACCGCAGTACCTCTAGGAGCCACGCGCATTTTTAAAGGATTAAGTGATTTAGTGATATTTAAAGTCCGAGTAAATACAGGATTATTCTGCATGATTTCCATGCCAAACATCTCCAATACATTTGAATTGCCTACCGTATAACGAATTATTTCTTGGTCTCCATTCTGATATATTCCCTTGTAATGTGCCCATTCTTTGGGCAACGGACCAAAACGTCTTTTGTCGCGAGCCATGAAGCGAAAATCCTCAAAAGATCCTGTAAGTGGGTTAGCCCAGCCAGGCCCCACCGGATTTGAAAAATGAAGATCCCCAACCGTCCTTGGAGAAATATTATGTTTGCCATTAAATAATATCGCCTCCCAATCGATGAATCCCTCTCCCGTCCACGCACCTGCGACTCTTAGCACATCATGATCAAACATCATCCAAGCTTTTCCAGCCGCCACACCTCCTTTGCCAGGATCCAAACGTATCGCAATCCCCTTGTAGGCAAAATTTGCATTGCCAAAATTTTCATCCGGAAGGGGTGAAACCGAACCACCAGATCTTTGTCGGGGAGATGCTCCCAAACCGACTAACTCATACGTATTGATTAAAAAATTGCCATAGTCCATTTCGGCCCATGGTTTATGAACTTTGGGCAAAGGTCCTTTTGATTCACCTTTGGGTAAACTACTTAAATATTTTTCATCCCATTTCGACAAGGTAATAGTCGAATTTTTAGCCATGAAATTTTGTTGGATGTAATGAATGACATCGTATTTTTCAATGGGAGTTAAATGCATCTGGGGAGGCATAGATCCAAACCCTTTGGTAATCGTTTGATATACCGCATAGGAATCATGGCCATATTTAAAAGGTTCTGCCCAAAATTTCCTAGCCGAAGGAATCGTCCCTGGTTCAAGAGGCGTCCCATGGCAACTTAAGCAATTGTTCTTATAAATAACCTCTCCGCGGGTCATTGACTCGTCAAAGTGATCATCAATCGCCCGAATGAATCCTTTATGATCCAAGTCCTTTTCATACTCGGGTAAATCTAAATCAGAGAGGATAAAACGACCTTTTACTTCAGTGGATTTTTGCTGAATGGGCGAACAAGCACTCAAGTAAAGTACGAACAAAGAACAAATAATCGCCTTAAATTGGTTTATCATGGGGAACAGGATTTTAAACACCAACGTGCACTTTATTTTTTTACTGAATTTACAATTTCGAAAACTCCTTTAACAATAGATTCGAAATCATTTTATAGCCTTTATCGGAAGGGTGCAACCCATCAAATGTTACATCGGAAGCCTCTACTGGATATGGATATTCATCCGTTTCAGGGTTAAAAGGCACGTCGATGAAAGCGGGATATTTAAAGTTTTTGTACTCGCTGGTTAACGGGTCTTTTAACCGCTTAAACTTAACCAAATGCGCGTGGTCCATATTTTTTGCATGGTATAAATCGACCACGGGCATATGTTCAAACCGAGCGATATCCTTAACAGCATTTGCGAAAACTTCCAAATTTTGGCCCTTTTTATCACGATAAGAACCATAAGCATTGTTTTTAAAATTGTTGATATAGACAAAGTCCACACGTTGCATCGGCGTAATAAAAATGATTTTAGCATGTGGGTTTAAAGATTTTAATTTATTGACTATGATTCTAAATGAACCATGTACCGTCCCATTTCCTGTATTATTTTCATAATCAGAAAACTCGCCCAAGGGCTTTGATCCCCACCAATCATTTGTTCCTAAAAAGATGGAATACACATCCGCTTTTTGAATGCCTAACTTTTCAATTTCGGTGGCTATTTTAATGGCGGTCCAACCATTATGTCCTTGATTTACAAATTTAATGTGAGGCATTTTTTCAACCACTCGAGTCATGTAACCTTTTGTCGTTCGGTTACCCGTCTCATTAGGATGGTCATTTAAATAAGTGATAGAATCTCCGATGGCGACCCAAGTGATAATAGGAGGTGCAAATGAAAATTGGACCCATACAAAGCAAAGGAGTAGAATAAGTTTTTTCATCATAGGTTTTCAAAAGCAATAAACTCAAAAAATAAATAAATCGGGCCTCAAATTGAAGCCCGATTTTTTATAAAGAAGCTTTAACAATCGCAAAACTCTGCTCCATGTCCGCCTTAATGTCATCGATATGTTCGATACCCACAGACAAACGCAAAGAGGCTGGTTTTACTCCAGCGGCCATTTGCTCTTCATCGCTTAATTGTTGGTGCGTGGTCGCAGAAGGCTGAATGATTAATGTTTTTGTATCACCTACATTGGCCAAGTGGCTAATCATTTGCAAGGAATCCACAAATTTAGTGGCCGCTTCTTTTCCTCCCTTTATTTCAAAAGATAAAACAGCACCAAAACCTCTCTTTAAATATTTTTTAGCTACCGCATGATTTGGGCTACTCGCCAGACCCGGATACATTACGTTAGAAACCTGAGGGTGTTTTTCTAACCATTCGGCAATGGCTAAGGCATTTTCAGTATGGCGTTGCACGCGAAGTGACAAGGTTTCTATCCCTTGCAACAACAAGAATGAATTGAACGGAGACTGAGAAGAACCAAAATCGCGCAATCCCTCCACACGAGCACGAATGATAAATTGGATGTTTCCAAATGGACCGCCAATTCCAAACACAGAATTAAACACTAATCCATGATATCCTTCGGACGGTTCGGTAAACTGAGTAAACTTACCATTGCCCCAGTTGTAATTTCCACCGTCGATAATCACACCACCAATACTCGTTCCATGTCCACCGATCCATTTAGTCGCTGACTCAACCACCACATTAGCCCCATGCTCTAAAGGCCTAAATAAATAGCCCCCAGCTCCAAACGTATTATCAACAATTAGCGGTAAATCATATTTTTTAGCAACCGCTGAAATCTTATCAAAATCAGGCACATTGAAACTCGGGTTACCAATCGTTTCGGTGTAAATAGCTTTCGTATTTTCATCGATCAAGGATTCCATGCTCGCCGCATCATCGCCCTCGGCAAATCGTACTTCGATACCCAAGCGCTTAAAAGCCACTTTGAATTGATTATAAGTTCCTCCATATAGATAGGACGAACTCACAAAGTTATCTCCCGCTTGTAAAATATTATTTAAGGCAATGAACTGAGCTGCTTGTCCAGAAGAAACAGCTAAAGCTGCTACTCCACCTTCTAAGGCTGCCATACGTTTCTCAAAGACATCAGACGTCGGATTCATAATCCGAGTATAAATATTACCAAACTCCTTTAGGGCAAATAAATTTGCGCCATGCTCCGAATTATTAAATACATAGGAAGTGGTTTGGTAAATAGGAACAGCTCTTGCCCCGGTCGTTGGGTCTACTTCTTGGCCCGCATGAATTTGAAGGGTTTCAAATTTTTGATTTGGTAATGACATAGGTTTAGGTTCTTAAAATTTTAGTTAAATTCGAAAAGGTTAAATTTATAAAAAATATAGTCAAAATGAATTTTTCCAATCAAATTAAAATGGCTTTTTTAAAGACACGAAAAATGAATCTCAATAAGGTATTAATCATATCCCCTTATGGGGTGCTTTGGCTTTTAATGGGACTAAACGTAAGCTTTCCTACAAATTCACTGGCACAGAAAATCACCCTAGATCCACAAAAAACATTTCAGACCATGCATAGCTTTGGCGCATCTGATTGTTGGTCCATGGCGATGGTCGGAAAATATTTTCCAACAGAGAAAAAAAATAAAATAGCAGAATGGCTATTTAGCCAAGAGAAAGATACACAAGGAAATCCGAAAGGAATAGGTCTTTCCATGTGGCGATTTAACATAGGGGCTGGTAGTATGGAACAAGGCATTGAGAGCAAAATCACCAATGAATGGAGGCGGGCAGAAAGCTTTTATTCAGAGGGTATATGGGATTGGAAAAAACAGGAAGGCCAACAATTTTTTCTGCAAGCCGCAAAAAAATACGGAGTGCCCTATACGTTAGGGTTCTTAAATTCTTCCCCAGTCCAGATGACCAAGAACGGATTGGCCATAGGCTCTGGAAAATTAGGGGAATGGAATTTCAATCCAGACAAAATAAATGAGTGGGCGGATTTTTTGTATCAAGTTTCTGCGCGATTCAAATTCAATTACCTAAGCCCCTTTAACGAACCACAATGGGATTGGGGTCCGGGCAAAAATGGCAAGGCATCCCAAGAAGGAACGCCCATTAACAACGCTGACATGGCGTGGGCGGTTAGAAAATTAGCCAAAAACTTTGAAAGCAAAGGCCTTAAAACAAACATCGTCATTCCTGAAGCGGGTCAAATTGATTATTTGTATCAAAAAAATTCGAATCGAAAAAATGTCCAACAAGACAATCAGATTGAAACTTTTTTCAGTCCCTCAAGTCCGCACTATTTGGGGGATTTGAAATCCGTTGAAAAATTAGTCTGTGGCCATAGTTATTTCACCACCTCACCTGAATCCTTACTAGTCAAAAAACGCAATGATTTACATGCAGAAGCCGAGCAATACAAGGTAGGCTACTGGCAATCCGAATTTTGCATTTTGGGCGAAAATGCCGGCGAGATCAAAGGTGGTGGCGTGGATTTAGGCATGAAAACGGCCCTTTATGTGGCGAATGTCATACATAGCGATTTAGTCACTGCTCACGCCTCTTCATGGAGTTGGTGGCTTTCCGTTAGTGCAAATGACTTTAAAGACGGATTGATTTACATTTTCAATCAGGATCAAAAAGGAGAAAAAGATGCTAACAAATATGATGCCGATGTATTTGATTCAAAATTACTTTGGGCGATGGGTAATTACTCAAGATTCATTAGGCCCAACATGCAAAGAATAGAGGTGAATATCAATCAGGAAAAATGCAAGATTTCTGGATTTAGGGATAAAAAGAAGGTCGTGTTAGTTTTAGTCAATCAAGGAGAATCATTTAAAACTGAAATACCTGAACTAAAAGCTACTCAAAAAATAGACGCATATACGACTTCGGAAATGAAGAACTTAGCTTACCAACAAATTAATGCTTCTCAAATTCAAATCCCAAAACAATCCATAGTGACCCTCGTGTATGACATTAAATAAACATTTTGCGGATAAATTAACGTTATTTGCCTAATATCTAAATCCTATTCGATGAAATATATTCTCTTATTAACCTTATTCATTTCAAAGCCTTTATTGGGTCAAATTCCATTGTTGGAATCCAAGGTCTATTCCATCGACGAGCGAATGATCAAAACGAAATTTGGTTCTAAATCTTTTGTTTTCAAAGGCGAAGGGGATGCCTTGAAAGTACAAGAAATGAATTTGATTCGGATTAAGGAAAAGAAGAAATATACCGTGAATGTTTCAGCAGATCGTGAACATTTTTTCATTCTCAAAAAAGGAAATTTAAAGATTAGCTTAGGAGATAAAGAGCAGCATTTACAAGTAGGAAGCATGGTCACTGTGATGCCTAAGGACCAAATTATTTTCGAGAATACAGCAGGTGTCATAGCCGAACTGTATGAGATGAGCTATGTAGCAAAATCGCCTATGAATGAAGCAAGAGGATTAAAAGCGGGCGGATCCTTTATCGTTCCCTGGGACAGTGCCATATTTAAACCGACGGCCAAAGGCGGTGGCCGACAGTTTTTTGACCGAGCGACTGCAATGCTGAATCGTTTTGATATTCATGTGACGACGCTGAATGTAGGCCAACAAAGTCACGACCCACATACGCATGTAAACGAAGAAATCATCTTGATGATCGACGGAAACGCGGAAGAAAGGATTGGTGATAAAAAAGAATTAGCCAAGCCGGGAGATGTCATTCGTTTGGGGTCCAAGGTATTGCATAACATCACCAACGTAGGCAACAAACCTTGCCAATATTATGCCATTCAGTGGAATTAAAAAACATAAAATGAAATTACAAACCTACTTCTTTGCGGTAACATTAATGGTCACTCCCTTTCTGTCAACAGCCCAAAAAAGTCCTAAAAAGACTAATGTTTTATTAATCGTCGTGGATGACCTTAATACGAGTTTAGGTTGCTACGGAAATAAGCAAGTCAAAACACCCAACATAGACCGACTCGCTTCGATGGGTGTCATGTTTGATCGAGCCTATTGTCAATACCCCCTTTGTAATCCAAGCCGAGTTTCTTTTTTGAGTGGAAAAAGACCTGAAAATACAGGCGTTTATGTATTAAATGTACCCGCAAGAAAGGCCTTGCCCAATGCGATTTTATTGCCACAATATTTTAAGAACCAAGGATATTTTACGGCTGGAGCCGGAAAAGTTTTTCATAATGCAAAAATGAGCGATGAAATGTCTTGGAATTACTACACCGATGAAGCGAGTACGGATGCTGAAGAAAAAGCGGCCATTGATACCCGTTATGGTGGTGGGGATGGAAGACCAAAAGCGTATGTGTTAACGACCGATGGGAGTAAAACTAGGGATGGATTAAATACGAAAACCATCAAAGATTTGTTGGCTTCCAAGAAAGACCAACCCTTCTTTTTAGCCGCAGGATTCCATAAACCTCATTTACCGTGGACGGCGCCTAAGAAATATTTTGATTTATATCCGGTCGACAAAATACAGATTCGGGAAGATCCAAAAATGATTAATATACCGAATGTAGCCATGCAAACTGAATTGTCGGGATTTGCCCAACCGGATTCCAGAGCAGCTGCCATTCAAGGGTATTACGCCTGCATATCCTTTACAGATGCGCACGTGGGAGAGTTAATGGAGGTAATGGACAAGAACGGACTTTGGGCAAATACCATCGTTGCATTAGTGGGCGACAATGGCTTTCATTTAGGTGATCATGAAGGTTTGTGGGCAAAATTAAGTGCCTTTGATGCATCTACAAGAGTTCCTTTTATTATGGCCGGAGCGGGAATTCCGAAAGGTAAAGTGCTAGACCAGCCGGTAGAATTATTGGATTTGTACCCGACCCTGCTTTCTTTAATAGGGGAAAAAGATCATTCGAAATTGGATGGGAAATCCTTGCTTCCCTACATGATGGGCAAGAAAAATTCATCAGTTTATGCCAAAAGTCTGGTTTTCCACTATGATCCAAAAACAAAAACGGATGTTATAGGACAAACCCTGATTCATAAAGATTGGAGGTATACCGACTGGGGAATGGGAGAAAAGGGATCTGAATTATACATCAGAAAAAATGATCCATTTGAATTTGTAAATCGAATTTTAGACAAGTCCTTTTTAAATTTAAAAAATGAAGCTCAAAAAACAATTCAATCGGGACCCATTCCTAAACCAGGTGAAAACAACCGCCCAAGGGCATTATTAGAGCCAGGGATGGTAACGAATTAAAAATCTTATTTAAAAAATGAAATTAAGTTTCAAACCTATACAAATCCTACAGCCTATGAAACGTTTAGTACTCCTCTTGGCATCACTTATTGCCTTTGTTTCTTGCACCAAAACTTCAGAAACAGTCTCTACTTATTTTAGCTATCCAGGTACTTTGGAGACCGCTGGAGTTAAATTAATTCCCATCAAAACCCCCAAAGGCACCTTCAATGTATGGACTAAACGTTTTGGCAATAACCCAAAAATCAAAATCCTATTGCTTCACGGCGGACCCGCCATGACGCACGAATACATGGAGTGTTTTGAGACATTTTTCCAAAGAGAAGGATTTGAATTTTATGAATATGACCAACTTGGTTCCTATTACAGCGATCAACCCAACGATACCACACTTTGGAAAACGGAGCGCTTTGTGGAAGAGGTGGAACAGGTCCGACAAGCCATAGGTGCCGATCAATCTAATTTTTACATCATAGGGAATTCTTGGGGTGGAATTTTGGGTATGGAATATGCACTGAAATATCAAAAAAATATGAAAGCCCTGCTCGTCTCTAACATGGTCGCAAGTGCGCCAGAATATGGAAAATATGCTGAAGAGATTTTGGCGAAACAAATGGATCCAAAAATACTCGCTGAAATTAGAACCATCGAAGCTAACAAGGATTTCGCTAATCCAAGGTACATGGAGCTTTTGATCCCTAATTTTTATCATGAGCATATTTGTCGGCTTACCAACTGGCCAGACGCCTTAAACAGATCATTTAAGCATGCAAATAACGCGATATATACGCAAATGCAGGGACCTAGCGAGTTTGGAATTTCTGGCCTGCTTGCCAATTGGGATATTAAAAATCGACTGAAGGAAATCTCCATTCCTACCTTGATGATTGGCGCAAAATATGACACCATGGATCCAAAAGCCATGGAAGAACAAAGTAAAATGGTCCAACATGGCGAATATTTATATTGTCCGAACGGTAGCCATTTAGCGATGTGGGATGATCAAAAAACCTATATGAACGGGGTTATTTCGTTTATTAAAAAAGTGGATCAGGGTGAATAATTCAATTAAAAGGTTAAAACGGCCCTTGTGGAATAATTTTCACGTGTGTCAACTAAAATCCACGGTCAATAAATCCTTATAGAGCAAGGTTTTAAATGAGCGCAAATTACCATATTGACTATTTGAGCTGCAATTAGCCGTTTGACCTGAATCTATCCCAAAGCTATTGCCATGATTAGCACACCTAAATTTATTGCTCTGAAAGCTCCATTGATTTTTTGTTCCCAAATGCGGACAGCAATTATCGAAGGCCAATAAACTTGTGGCACTTTGCCTCAACAAAAGCATACCATTTTCTAAATCATTCACAAAATTTGTGGCTGTTAACAGCTTCGAATAACTCGCATGTTTCAAGTTGATATACACCTTATTTTGAACCAGTAAAAATCCCGTAGTACCAATCGATTGAATTCGATCCAAATAATCTTTTTCCTCCTGAGGAACGATCACCGCCGACTCTTGTTTTGCGTTATCACACGAATCTAAAAGAGTACTTCCAATAATGGAAAGCACCAATGCTGGACATGTCTTTCTAGTAAATTCTCTTCTTTTCATGGATAAAAAATATGACCGCTAAATCAGTTATAACATTATTTTAAAATAATAATTTTATATTTGAAAAGTTTTAGTTCTGATGCAAAATACAAAAAAAGTAGATTTAGTAGCCCAGTTTCGCGAAGAAAACGTCGATTTCTCGAAAATCGAGCAGGCCCGAGCGTCAAGAACAATTGTCAATACTGGCCTTGAGGCGTATACCGGAACTTGGGGAACTGCACAAAAGAAACATCTGTTAAATCGTGTTTTAACAGGTTATTCAAATAAGCATTTACTAGACCTCAACAACCTTTCTTTACAAAAATCCTTAGACTTGATCTTTACGCCCGAAAAACAACCGAGCGTTCCAGTCAACGACTATGATCATGAAATCACCAAGGAGGAAACTGAAAAACAATTACACTTATATATAGAACCAGGGAAAGAGTATGTATTTGCTCCCGAGCCTAATAATGGATCGCCATGGCCAAGGCACCAATCACTTGACGCTTGGCTATTTAGGAACATGATCCAACAAAGTACTTCGATACACTGGCGCATGGTATTCTTCTTGCATAACCTATTAGCAGCAGGAAAAGGAAGTGTCAAAATGTTGTATCAACACTATATGACTCTTTTTAATACATCCTTTGAGTCTTACAAAACCACGATTTACAAAATCACCTTGGATCCAATGATGTTGGATTATTTAAACCTACAAAGCAGCCAGAAAAATAATCCCGATGAAAATTATGCGCGCGAATTACAGGAATTATTTACGGTAGGCAAAGGACCTGGATCTCAATTTACGGAGCAGGATGTAAGTGAAATGGCTCGACTATTAGTGGGTTGGCAATTTAGTTGGGACAGTATTAGAAAAAAAACAGGGCCTATCACCAACATATTCAATGAATGGAATCATGATACAGACGATAAAAAGTTTTCTGCTTTTTATGGCAATCGCGTAATTAAAGGTCGAAAAGGACAGGATGGAAAAAAAGAATTGGATGAAGCCATTGATATGTTATTTAGCACGAATGAATGTGCTTTATATCTCTGCAGAAGACTATACCAATTTTTCTGCTATCCAATCATTAATGAAACGGTAGAAAAAAATGTCATAGTGCCCATGGCCGACTTATTACGTAAAAATAATTACGAGCTCATGGTTCCGCTTCGTGCACTTTTAGGAAGTGCTCATTTTTACGATACCTCATTTTACAATTCAATGATCAAATCTCCTTTGGAATTTATATTCGGATTTTATAAGGAATTTGACATGTATTTATTTAACACGGGAGGAGGAGATATTCCAAAAAGATTCTCAGACCCCCTTACAGCTAATTTTTACAAATACAAAAGTTTGCAGTGGGAAATGGGCAACATTGGTTTAAACTTTACGGACCCGCCTAGTGTATCTGGCTGGCCTGCTTATTACCAAGAACCTGTTTATGACTTATTTTGGATCAATTCGGATACAATCGCTAAAAGGTCTAATTCAGGAAATGGCATTGCCAAATGGGGCGCATGGGTTGGCTCAGGCGATACCAAAGGGAATGTACACAATCAAATAGACAAAATTAAATTTGTCAGCTTATTGAAGTCTCCTGATAACATCGACCTTGTGATCGAGGAAACGGCAGAAAGAATCATGAGCGCACCTATTTCTGCTAAGGCCAAAGAACGTATTAAAGCGAGTGTATTGGGAGGAAATGCCCCGTCGTATTATACGCAATTATATCAATCGCATATGAGTAAACAGACTGAAGAGACTCGCTCAATTTTAAGTAACCGATTAGAAAATTTGTTTGGCGCCTTATTCCAAATGGGAGAAATCCACTTGTTTTAAAAATGGATAGAAGAAAATTTATACATCAAATGACGCATGCAGCAGCCTTGCCTGCCTTGTTTTCTTCTATTCCCTACGAGTCACTAGGTTTTAGATCAGAATCCGAATTAGCTCAAACAGTAGCAGAAGGTAACATCCTTGTGATCATCGTTTTAAGTGGGGGAAATGACGGCTTGAATACGGTTGTTCCGTTGAACATGTTGTCTAAATTGAATAGCATTCGGTCCACTGTCATGTTGCCTGACAACAAAATATTACCATTAGAAGGAACTGAATTAGGTCTTCATCCTTCCTTGAAAGGATTTCAATCTTTACATAAGGAAAACCGATTAAAAATTGTGCAGGCTGTGGCTTATCCGCAACCAAGTTATTCGCATTTTCGATCGATGGATATTTGGGATTCCGCCTCAGATGCTTCGAAATACGAGAATAGCGGTTGGGCCGCCCGTTACCTAGAAGCTAAGCACCCAAATTTCCCTGAAGCCTATCCTACTGAACTGTTCCCTCATCCCTTGTCGATGGAAATTGGTTGGAATTCTTCGTTGATGTTTACAGGTAAAAAATCATTTACCAGCGTGGTGGCCTCAAATCCAGAATCTTTTTATGAGATCATTAATGAGTTTGATAATAATTATCCTTCAACACCCATCGGCGAGAAATTAAAATATTTGCAGCTCATGGCCAAGCAATCCAATGCCTATGGAAAAGTGCTGAAAGAACAATTTAAAAAAGGAACTGAATATGCATTTCCAAGAAGTAATTTGGCGGACCAATTAAAAATCGTCAGCCGACTGATTTCAGGGGGATTACAAACTAGGATATATAAAGTTCAGATTGGCGGTTTTGATACCCATAGTGCGCAGGTAGAACCTGGAGATAAAACGACTGGAATGCATGCAACTATTTTGAAAGAAATAGATGACGCAGTAGCCGCGTTTATGAAGAGTTTAGACCAAATGGGAAAATCCGATCGAGTATTAGGCATGTGTGTTTCGGAATTTGGACGAACCGTTCATTCCAATGGAACCAATGGAACAGATCATGGTACGGTTTCACCTGTCATTTTGTTTGGCAATAAAGTCGATCCCAAGGTGGTTGGTAAAAATCCCATCATCCCAGATAAAACCAACTACTCGTACGAGATGGACATGCAATACGATTTCCGTCAAGTTTATGCGTCCGTTATGAACCAATGGATGGGAGGATCAAAGGCATTTACTAAAGATATTTTATTCAATGACTTTACCCAAATTCCAATTATACAGTCGGCCTACATCGATTCCGACGAAGATGGCGTTCCCGATATAGTCGACAAATGCAATGACACTCCTATAGGTGCAATAGTAGATATAAATGGATGTGAAATTTTCACTTTGCCTTCTAATAATTTTAAGGTAGAAGTGGTCGCGTCAACTTGCATAGGTGCGAATAATGGATCCATAAAAGTTTCCGTTTTGAATACAAACTATTCCTATTTGTTAACCGTGAAAGGACCAAATAAATACGAAAAACAAATCAGCATGCCCAAAGGAGTGGCCAATAGCGTGTTGAATGGTTTGGTTTTGGGTGTATACAATATGGTCTTTACGGTGGAGAATGTAAAGAATTTCCAACAAGCCTTTGATGTAAAAATCACTGAACCGGCACCTTTAGTTGTTCAATCGACCATCGACGCAGGAAATAAATCAATGAGTATCCAACTAGGCGGCGCTACTAATTACTTCGTACAAATAAATGAAGCGAGCTTTAAAGTGACAGAGGCCAATTGGTCCACCGCCTTACCCGCTGGTTTAGTGAAGCTACAAGTGAGCACCGATTTAAATTGTCAAGGCATTTATGTCAAGGAGTTTTTTGTTTCAGAGTCAGTCAATGCATTTCCAAATCCAACGACCGGACCAGTTCAAGTTCATGTACAAGGAATAGATCAAAAAGTAGATATCTCAATCATCAATGCTGCAGGCTTACATATCTCAAATCAAAACTACTCCGTTTCCGCTTCAAGGTTAGTTGCGCTAGATTTAAGCGAATTTTTCGCCGGCACTTATCTAGTAAGGGTTCAAGGAGAAACGGTAGATCAAACGTTAAAAATAATTAAGCTATGAAATATCTAGGAATTTTATGGATCAGCTTATTGATGCTTGCTTGCTCAAAAGGCAAAGAAGCAGTTAACCCAGTTGTCGTGGTCGTATCCCCACCGACGGCTGCTGGACTTACCTTGCCGGCCAACAACACCGTTTGCTATGAAGGAAGTAATATATCGAGTATAACATCGGATGTTTCATTTTCTTGGTCTACGGCAAAAGATACAGATGTGTATGATTTAGTGATCACCAACCTAAACACCTCAACCACTACCACAAAATCAGTTAATAGTGAAAATAAAGCGACCGTAACTCTTTTTAAAGGCACACCTTACCGTTGGCAAGTCATTTCCAAATCCAATAAATCCAAAGAAACGGCTAGCAGTGAAGTTTGGAAATTTTACCTTGCCGGAGATGGGACTTCTTCCATTGCGCCATTCCCAGCCTCAATTATTGCTCCCGTCAGTGGCGTAAGCGTGACACCGAATGCAGGAAAAGTAAATCTTATCTGGTCAGGTTCAGATCCAGACAGCAAGGTGTTAAGTTATGAAATTTATATAGACACGGATCAAGCTAAAGTTTTAAATAGGCAGGTTGCACCAAATGTTACCTCCAGCACGAATCTTTGGGTAACGGTAAAATCAGGCTCTGTTTATTATTGGTCTGTGAAAACCAGCGATGGAATTTTAAGCTCCTATACGATCCCGTATAGCTTTAGAGTTAATTAATGTGAATTATTTTGTTTGCTTTTTCCCGTATCCATAGGGAAAAGTTTTTAAGCTTTTTGGCAAGGAAATAAATACCACCAAATGCAATCGAAGTAACAATGGACTGCCAGCCGTAACCGAGTAGCATTCCAAAGATTAATGCCATCGTTAACAATTTCCGAGCGGGCATACAATTAGGATTTAAATGTGTAAAAAAATAAGCCCAAGAAGGGCTTATTGGTAATTCGATTTATTTTTTTTGTCTCTTTTTTCCTCTTTCTTTTCCTTAGGCGTTTTAGTTGCCTCCTTTTTTTCAGATTTTTTTGAATTCATCCCTTTGGCCATTGTCGTATCGATTAAAAATTTATAAAATATTGAAGTGGAAAGGAAGTGAAAAAAAAGGAATGCTCAAAGTTTTATTTATATCGGTGACACTTAATTTTTATTCACTTGGCTTAATTGAATTTCCCTTAAATCCAAAATAGCTCCTTTAGCAAATTTCGTTTGAGACTTAAAAGTGATTTTCTGAACTCCTTTATTTAATTGAATCGTTCCAAATTTCACTAATTTATATGTTTCCCAAGAACCGCTTCGAGCCACAATTCCTTTTAAATTAGCCGATGAACTAAACAAAATAAATTGCTTTCCTGCCTCCAGATTATCCACGGAATACTCGATGCTTACCTGATATATACCTGTTTCTGGTACTTGGACCTGCCATTCGACTCGGTCTGCTGCGGTAAACCAGCCATATGCTCGCCATTCAGGCATATACTTTATTTCTGGACCTATCGCCGTTCCTTTTTCAGCACTAAGCCTTAAGGTACCATTTTTTTCTAATCGAACTAGGCTTGGTTTTGGGTTTGCATTAGCTGCCATTCCCAAGAATAAACAGTTCAATAAAATCAATATTAATCCTTTCTTCATCTTTATTTAGCGTCTTTGTTAAACAATTCTAAAGCTTCGGTATCCTTGTATTCAATCATTTTTGCCTTGAGCTCCGACTTCAATTTCTTGATAACCCCTTCGTAAGCTTTTTCGCCATACAAATTCTTCATGTTTTTAGGATCCTTTTGGATGTCATATAATTCCCAAGAATCTTGAGGTCCATAAAACTTGGCCAACGTATATTGATCGGTACGCAATCCAAAATGCGGAGCCACACGATGAGGCTGAGGGTATTCATAATAATGGTAATAGGATTTATTATCCCATAATTTTTTGGGATTTTCAAGTAATGAATAAAAAGATTTCCCTTGCATTCCTTCGGT